>Ga0247608_10000419_pt1 | contig 69887 bp, 65 predicted proteins | sample 176DNAGHGlowgp2_FD_193490 | JGI IMG/M metagenome (GOLD analysis project Ga0247608, IMG submission 193490) | Sheep rumen microbial communities from Palmerston North, Manawatu-Wanganui, New Zealand - 1766 DNA GHGlow gp2 | ecosystem: Host-associated > Mammals > Digestive system > Stomach > Rumen ... | reverse complement strand
GTCGAAATATAGGAACAGATCCACAGCGCCGAATAGATTATATCAGAGAATGAGTTGAAGAAACCGGAGAACCGGTAGAAAGGAAAATAATCCAAGCATCATCCCTGATGATTGGATTATACGTGTATCATATGGACGACGAACTGAATAAGGTTAACGACGCAGTCAATGATGCTGCGGAAAATGTCACAAGTGCCGTTGAAAACACCGTTGACGCTGCTGCTGATGCTGCAACCGATACGGCAAATGCTGCATCCCAGGCTGTAAATGATTTGGTTGCTTCTGCTCCGGTGAACTACAGTGTTCCGGAAGTCGGCGGAAAGCAGAAAAAGAAGGGCGGCTCCTTTATCATTTGGGTGATTATCATCCTGGCAGCTGCCGGATACTTTGCTTACTCGGTTCTTTTTGCTTACAAGCCGAAGATTTCCGTAAACGGCAAGGAATTCAGCCCGTCTGTTTCCGTTAAAGAGTTGAATAAACTGGGCTTTGTGCTTTGCGACAGCAAAGGTAAGATTTACGAGAAGAATCCTACCCTTCCCGGAAAGACCATTAACCAGCTGACCGCTTATTACATCGGCATTAAGGAAAGCGACGGTACTGCAAAACTGACCGGTCTGCGCGGCTGGCTCGGAAACTTTAATTCCGCAAACGGAAGTGACCTGTCCTTCTATACCCTTTGGTATTATCCGGACTCCACTGCCGACGACATTGAGGTTCTGATTAACGGTCAGAAGATTAAGGGCATTACTTCCGGCGAACTTGAGAAAGCAGCGAAAGCAGCAAAGCTTCCTTTCAAGGAAAAGGAGATCAAGGACTTCGCAGCAGGCAAGAAGGATCATCTGTACAAAGTAACCAACAAGATCAGAGTTACCCTGGACGGCAAGGACGGCAAAGTAGGCTACCTTGAGTTCCAGCGTGACGTAAAGACCAAATCCAAATAAGTAAATTACCCAAAAGACCGGCCACCAGGCCGGTCTTTTTTTGTTTGCGGGGCGGACTTCGCTTCCTCTATTACGTTTGACTGGTTGCGACCGGCCGCGGGGCATCCCGTTTTGAAAGTAGGAACCGGTCCCGGGGCAACCCTGAAGCCAAAATCCGCTCACAGGTATGCCCCCACCGTCCCGTTTAGCAAGTAGAGAACGGCCCCTGGGCAACCCTGAAGCTAGAATCCGCCCACAGGTATGCCCCCACCGTCCCGTTTAGCAAGTAGAGGAGAGGCCTCGGGGCAACCCTGAAGCTATAATTCATCCCCGGGTATGCCCCAGACGCTTTGTATAGCAAGTAGAGGTGAGGCTCAGGGGCAACCCTGAAGCCAAAATCCGCCCACAGGTATGCCTTTTTCGGAATTTTACGGCAAAAGAACGGAACAGGAAGCAACACGGGATATAAAAGTCAGGCGGCCTGCCTCAGCAGGGGGTCTTCCATGTATCGCATCCTCCGGTGCGCCGCATAGCTTGTATTTAGGCGGCCTGCCTCAGCAGGAAGGAAAAGACTTGTATAACATCCTCCGGTGCGCCGCATAGCTTGTATTTAGGCGGCCGCGCCCAGAGGGGGGCCTGAGAAGGATTGTTCTCCTTCTTCAGGGCCCCCTGCTGAGGCAGGCCGCCGTAAATTACCAGAAAACTCCGGCGCACCGGAGGATGGCACCAAGTAGACCCTGCTGAGGCAGGCCGCCGCAGACAAGCCAGTACCCCGGCTTACCGGAAGAAGAACACAATTCCCCTGCTGAGGCAAGCTTCTGAACAAGAAAAAAGACACTCAAAGATTTACAAAAACGACACATTATGGTATTATTATTCTGTTGTACTATGAGCATTTTTATCCCAAGCGAAAGAGGACCAGAAATATGTGCGGAATAGTCGGATATGTAGGAAATAAGCAGGCAGGGCCGATACTCTTAGAGGGATTGGCTAAATTGGAATACAGAGGATATGACTCGGCCGGAATCGCGGTAAGAGACGGCGAGAATGAAGCAGAGGTGGTCAAGACGCTCGGAAGGCTGCAAAACCTGATTGAGCGGACGGACGGCGGCAAAGCCGTCAGCGGAACGTGCGGCATCGGCCATACGAGATGGGCGACGCACGGGGCACCCAGCCGGTCGAATGCACATCCGCATGTATCCGGCAACTGCACCGGCTCCGGCTCCGGAAAAGTGGAGTCGCTTGTTGTCGGCGTACACAACGGAATCATAGAGAATTATCAGGAATTAAAAGCCAAGATGGAACGTCACGGATATGCGTTCTATTCCCAGACGGACACCGAGGTTTTGATCAAGCTTGTCGATTACTATTACCGCAAGTATAAGGTCGGCCCGATCGATGCGCTTGCCAAGACCATCGTCCGCGTGCGCGGATCGTATGCGCTTGCGGTAATGTTCAAGGATTATCCGAATAAGATATTTGTTGCCCGTAAGGATTCTCCGATGATCATCGGAAAGAATGACAGCGAGACATTCCTGGCGTCCGATGTTCCGGCGATTCTGAATCACACGAGGCAGGTTTATTACATCGGCAACCTCGAGATGGCCGAGCTCTCCGCGGGAGAGGTCACATTTTACAACCTTGACGGCGATAAGATTCAGAAGGAAATCACCGAGATAGAATGGGATGCCGAGGCAGCCGAAAAGGGCGGCTATGAGCACTTCATGATGAAGGAAATTCATGAGCAGCCGAAGGTGGTAAAGGATACGCTTCACAAATACATCCGCGAAGAAGGAAAATCCCTTCGCATCGACCTTTCCGAGGTCGGCATCACGGACGATTTCATCAAATCCTGCTCCCGCATTTACATCGCAGCCTGCGGTTCCGCATGGCATGTCGGCGTGCAGGCCCAGTACGTGATGGAAGAGCTGACGGATCTTCCGGTTCGCGTGGAACTTGCTTCTGAATTCCGCTACCGTAAGGCCAAGCTTACCCCGGGTGCGCTTGTTATCGTCGTGTCACAGTCCGGCGAGACGGCAGATTCGCTTGCGGCGCTCCGCATGGCCAAGGAGAACGGTTTAAAAACCATGGCCATCGTCAACGTTGTGGGAAGCTCGATTGCCCGTGAAGCGGATTATTGCATGTATACGCTTGCCGGCCCTGAAATTTCCGTTGCGACGACCAAGGCATACAGCTGCCAGCTGATTTGCTCCTACGTGCTTGCGGTTGCATTCGGACAGGTGCGCGGAACGCTTGACGAGGCACAGACGCAGGCTTACCTCAGCGAGCTTTTCTCGATTCCGGAGAAGATTCAGGCGGCGCTTTCCGACAAGGAAAGAATCCAGTGGTTCGCTTCGAAGTACGCCAATGCGAAGGACATTTTCTTCATCGGCCGCGGCATTGACTATGCCATTTGTCTCGAAGGCTCCCTGAAGATGAAGGAAATCAGTTACATACATTCCGAAGCCTATGCGGCAGGAGAACTGAAGCACGGCACCATCTCACTGATTGAGGACGGTACGCTTGTCATCGGCGTGCTCACACAGAGTGACCTGTACGAGAAAACCTTAAGTAACATGATGGAGTGCAAGAGCCGCGGCGCCTATCTGATGGGTCTTACGACCTATGGCAAATACGACGTTGAGGACAATGTCAACTTTGCGGTTTACGTACCGCGCGTCGATGAACACTTCATCGGCGTCATCGCAATCGTGCCTTTGCAGCTGCTCGGATACTATCTGAGCGTCTCCAAGGGACTTGATGTTGATAAACCCCGCAACCTCGCAAAGAGTGTTACGGTGGAATAAATAAAGCAGTAAAAGCCAGAAAGGAAGTTACACACTATGAATTACTTTGATCTTACCGGAAATGTTGCCCTTGTGACGGGATGCTCCACGGGACTCGGCGTTCAGATGGCGAGAGCACTTGCAAACCAGGGCGCTGATATCATCTGCCTTGCGCGCCGCAAGAACCTTGTCGACGAGGTTGCTGAGCAGATTCGCAAGGATTTCGGCGTAAAAGCCATCGGCATTTCCTGTGACATCACGAATACGGAACGCGTGGAGGCTGCCGTAAAGGAAGCCATGGACACGTTCGGAAGAATCGACATTCTGATTAACAACGCCGGAACCGGTGCCGTTGCACCCGCCGAGCAGATCACCGACGAGCAGTTTCAGTGGGAGATGGATGTTGACCTGTTCGGCTCCTTCAAGGTAGCGAGAGCGGTTGCCAACCAGGCCATGATTCCCGCGGGCTACGGCCGAATCATCAACATTGCTTCGATGTACGGTCTTGTAGGCAACAAGATTGCGCCGGCAGCTCCCTATCATGCGGCAAAGGGCGGCATGGTTAACATGACGAGAGCACTTGCCTGCGAGTGGGGCGAGAAAGGCATTACCGTGAACTGCATTTGTCCGGGTTATTTCGAGACGCCTCTTACGAAGGAGACGCTCGAATCCGATTTCTTCAAGGAATATGCCAAGACCATGATTCCGCTTGCACGTTACGGAAGAGAAGGCGAGCTTGATACAACCGCGATCTTCCTTTCGTCCAAGCTCAGCACATATGTAAACGGTGTCATTCTTCCGGTTGACGGCGGGTATACTTCACTGTAAAGCGGAAAATGTGACATTTTCCATGGGGGGAGAAAAGAGCCGCATCACGCGGCATGAGACGGTTCGGGATGTTTCATGAACCGTGCGTTTTAAGGAGGCAGAAAATGAAAAAGGTGTTGATTTCCCTGATTTGTCTTGCCGTTGCGGCAACGGCTTTCTGGGGAATTCGAAAGTACCGGGACAATCAGTTCGGCATATCGATTACGCTTCAGCAGAGCGAATTCCCGGTCGGAAAGAGCGTCGAGATTCCGGTGACCGCACTGGCAACCGGCGTGTACGAGGAAAAGGCAGTCACGCTTGTTCCGGAAATCGGCGGCAGTGTGGACTGGAACAAGGTCGGGCAGTATACCCTGACCGTAACGGCCAGATACAAGAAGAAAGTGAAAACAGAGAATTTCACGGTCACGGTAACGGACAAGGAGGCTCCGGTTCTCACGCTTAAAACGAAGGAAGGGTATTTCACACTTCCGGGAGGAACCTACGAGGAAGAGGGTTATACGGCCGTTGACAATTATGACGGTGACATCACCGACCGCGTAGAACTGACAAGAGACGGTGATACAATCCGTTATTCGGTTACGGATGCAAGCGGCAATACTTCTACAGCTGAGCGCACGATTGTATATTCCGATCCGCTTGCTCCCGTCATTACGCTGAACGGCGAATCGGAAATGACGATTATGCGCCGCAAACCCTATTTGGAAGAGGGCGCGACGGCCGTGGATAATTACGACGGCGATGTTACGGAGCAGATTGTGATTTCCGGCGGAGTGGACACCTCGGTTGTCGGAGAGCATATGGTTACCTACACCGTGAAGGATTCCTCCGGAAACAAGGCTACGGCTGTGAGATACATTCACGTTATTGAGAGTGACCGTCCGATCGGCGACGAAGAGGAAGCCAAGGGCAAGGTCATCTATCTGACCTTTGACGACGGCCCGAGCCCGTATACGAGACAGCTCCTCGACGTCCTTGACAAATACAACGTAAAGGCCACATTTTTCGTCGTTTATAACAAGAATTTCGTTGACATGATCGGTGAGGAATTCCGCCGCGGTCATTCTGTCGGAGTCCACGCATACAACCATGATTACAGCGTTGTTTACAAGTCGGAGGCGGCTTACTGGGAGGATTTCGAGAAGATGCAGGCGGTCATTAAGGAACAGACCGGCCAGCGCACGAATCTTTTAAGATTCCCGGGCGGGAGCTCCAATACCGTCAGCAGAAAGTATGAGAAAGGCCTGATGACCAAGCTTGCGAAGCAGATGGGGGAGAAGGGCTATTTCTACTTTGACTGGAACGTTTTGAGCGGCGATGCCGAGGCAAAGCCCATCTCAACGGATGAAGTATTCAAAAATGTTACAAAGGGCATCGAGGGTCTGAAGGGAAGACCGGCTGTCGTTTTGCAGCACGACATCAAGAAATTCAGTCTCGATGCGGTAGAGAGAATCATTCAGTGGGGGCTTGAGAACGGTTACACGTTCCTGCCTCTTGACGAGACAAGCTTCGGTGCACATCATGGCATCAACAATTAAAACAAAGGCGGCGGAAATCTGCCGCCGCCTGAATCAGTATTATTCGACGGACCTGACCTGCTATCTGGACCATGTGGATGCCTGGCAGCTGCTCACGGCAACGATTCTGAGCGCGCAGTGCACGGACGCACGGGTGAACATCGTAACGAAGGACCTGTTCCGCCGTTATCCTACGCCCGAAGCACTCGGAAACGCGAAGCTTAAGGACGTAGAGAAGATCATTCATTCGACGGGCTTCTATCATGCGAAAGCAGAGCATATCATTGCCTGCAGCAAGGTCATTGCCGAGCAGTACCAAGGAGAGGTTCCGGATGACATCGAGCTTTTGACGAAGCTTCCGGGCGTCGGCCGAAAGACCGCAAATGTCATTCTCGGCAATGTATACCATAAGCCGAGCATCGTCGTGGATACGCATGTGAAACGGATTTCGAAGAAGCTCGGGCTGACCCGTTCGGATGACCCGGTACAGGTCGAAAAGGATCTGATGAAGATTCTTCCGAAGGAGCAGTGGATTTTGTGGAACATTCAGATCATTGCGCACGGGCGTAGCATTTGTCCCGCAAGAAATCCGCACTGTGAGGAATGCTTCCTTCGGGATATCTGCCCCGGAAGAACGAAGTCCTGATTGCAGGACGTGAAGAGGAATCATGAAGCTTACTTTTTTGGAGTATCTGCGTATTGCCGTTTTTGCAGCGCTCGGAATCGCCATGATCGTGTACGGGCTGGCCGTCAAAAGGGCGGCTACGGGAACCGCGTTTTACCGCGTCTGGGTTTTGGGCGGAGTCCTTTTACTTCTGATGGCGGTATCGTGTGTCTTCCGGTTTCGGCAGAAGCTGCCGTCCGCTGTTAGAAACGCAGGCCTTGCGCTGTTTATAATCGGCTGTGTGCTTTTGCTGCTTACGGAGATGCTGATTCTTTCCCATTTCGGGGATAAGGACCAGAATGCAGACTGGCTGATCGTGCTCGGCGCCCAGGTCTTTGAGGACCGTCCGAGTCTTGTTCTCAAGTACCGGCTTGACAAGGCCGCCGAATATCTGAAATCGCACCCGGACACAAAGTGCATCGTTTCCGGCGGAAGAGGTCCGAACGAGCCTTTTTCGGAAGCGCACGGAATGTCCCGGTATCTGATTGAAGCCGGCATTTCGGAGGACCGGATCCTTCTTGAAGAAGAATCGATGAATACCTCCGAAAACCTCGAAAACTGTTTGAAAATGCTTCCCGAAAACTGCGGAAAAGTGGGTATCGTCACGAACAACTTTCACATTTTCCGCGCGCTTCGCATCGCAAAGAAGAAGGGATATGAAGACGTGTGCGGAATCGTTGCGCCGTCGAAGCCTTTTTATCTGCCGACGAATCTGCTTCGGGAATTTGTCGGGGTCACGAAGGACCTCTTGTTCGGAAATATGTAACGGAAAGGAGAACCGAATCCATGGATGAAGAGTATCGGAATCCTGATTTTTCTGCGCCGGATCTCACCATAGAGAGCGATCCGTCAGACCCCGTGCAGGGTAGCAACGCGGGCAATCTTTCGTATAAATGCCCGAACTGTACGATGCCCTTAAAGTTCGATCCGCATAAGAATCTGTTCGTCTGCGAATACTGTGACGGAACGTTTCCTCTTGAGCAGATCAAGAACGCCGAGAACGAAGAGACCGGATATAACTGGAACGAATACCGCGAGGAAATCCACGAGGAAGTCCTGACCGGAACGCGTTCCTATGTCTGCAAATCGTGCGGCGCCGAGATTGTCACGACGGCCGTTACTTCGGCGACCAAGTGCCCGTACTGCGGCAACGTGCTGCTCGTGGCGGACAGTATTTCCGGCATGCTGAAGCCGAACAAAATCATTCCCTTTGTCATTGACAGACCGGAGCTTGAGCGGCTTTTCAACGCATTTGTCAAAAAGAAGAGTTTCGTGCCGAAGGTCTTTAAGAACAATCCGGTTCTTAAGGAGGTCGAGGGCGTTTACGAGCCGTTCTGGCTGTACGATTCCGGCGTTGACGGCCACGCGAATTACGAAGGAACGAAGACACGCTCCTGGAGCGATTCGAAATACGATTACACCGAAACGAAGTACTACGACATCGCGGTGGATGGGGACATGCATTTCTCAAACATTCCCGCCGACGGCAGCAAGCGTCTGGCAAATGACATGATGGATTCCCTTGAGCCGTTCGATTACAGCAAGATGATCGATTTCGAGCCCGGGTATCTTTCCGGCCATATGGCAGAACGTTTCGATGAGGATGCCGACCACAACCTCGAGCGTGTCAAGCGCAGAATGTGGACGAGCGCGGATACCGTGCTTCGCCAGAGCGTGACCGGTTACACCTCGGTTAAGAAGACCGGCGGCTCGCTGCAGCAGTTTGACCGGGATGTCAGATACGCGCTGTTCCCGGTATATGTATTTAACATCGGCTACCAGGGCAAAGACTACCACTACGCCGTAAACGGTCAGACCGGCAAGATTGTCGGCGAGCTTCCGTTCTCGAAAGCGCTTTACTGGAAGTGGAAGCTGATCCGCACGGGTCTGATTTTTGCCGCTGTTTATGTCATTTCATTTTTCCTGCATTAGGAGGAGGTCATCATGAAGAAATTATTCATCTGCCTGCTCCTTTTGGGGAGCATGCTTTTCGGATTTGCCGGCGTTGCGGCAGCAGATGACGGGGATTCCGGCAAACTGAAGGCCGATCTTTCCGAGAACGGCGAGTACTATTATTACAACCGTGTCATCGATCTTACCGAGACACTTTCCGCAGAAGAGCGCAAAGAGCTTTGCATGTATGTGTTCGATTTCATGGAAGCCTCGAAGTGCGACCTGCAGGTCTGCTTTTTGAATTCGCTCGAGAAGCTCGGCTTTGCGTCCGCGGACGAGTTTGCGGAATACTATTACGAGGCGAAGGATTATCCGGTCGGCTACGGCAAGGACAGGACCGTTCTGTTCATGATTTACGAGAAAGAAGCAAGACAGTGCCATGTCGTATTTTTCGGCGCGTCTTCGATCTTCTCGACATGGGAGGTTTTCAAGGCCCAGCTCGTGACGGAATACTATGCAGGGCTCGGAAACCATTATGACGCGTGTCTTGATTTCGTGAACCGGCTTTATAAGAACATCGATCCTACGGTGACGGCGAAGGAACTCCGCACCGACATGATGAATGCGGAATACTTTAAGCCGTTCCACAACAATCACACCGACCGTCTGCTCGATTTCTCGGGACTGCTTACGGAAGACCGGGCGAAGGATATCCGCAAGAGACTGCAGGACATCCGTGACACGTTCGGAATCGACATCATTGTCCTGACGGCACCGAATGCCGACGGAAAGGACAGCGAAGTCTTCAATGACGATTTCTATGATTACGGCGGCTTCGGTGAGGGACCGGACAGAGACGGCATCATTCTGTTCGTCAACATGGACCCGAATGTCCGTTACTATACGATTTCCACCTGCGGCTCCTGCATCGACAGCATTCCGAATGACTACATCGAACAGATTTATGACCGGATGTTAGACAGCTTCGCTGACGGCGCGTACGGAGACGGCATCGAAGAGTACGTGAATTCGGTTGCCCGCAAGCTTAACACGGGAAGCGATACCTTCAACGGAATCCGCCCGGAGGACATCGTTCTTCGTCCGGATGCAGATCGTGTCGTGGATCCGAAAGGTGTTTTAAAGGATTCCGTTAAGTCTGAACTCGAGGATATGATTGCCGATGCCCGTGACAAATACGACACCGACATTCTGGTTCTCGTGGATGAGAATGCGGCCCTGTATTATTTCCCGGAAGAATATGTGAAGCGGTACTACAATTACATGGGCTACGGCGAAGGCAGTCAGAGAAGCGGCGTTGCCCTTTACCTGTATTCCGAAGGAGGAAGAGCGGCCTATAAGATTTTCGTTGCCGGAGAAGCGCAGAAGCTTTTCAGCGGGAACCATCTGACGGTCCTTTCCAACTATGTGAAATCCGCCCTCGGCGGGGACAGCTTTAACGGCGCTGCCGAGAAATTTGTCAGAAAGACGATTTTCCTTGAAAAATACAAACACTATCCGATGAGCTTCGGAAGGGCTTTTTTGTGGCTCCTCGGAATCTTCCTGGTAATATCGATTATTGCCGCGATTAAGAAGGCGGCAAATAAAACCGTTGCCACGGCTTCGACGGCAGGTGCGTATCTGGTTCCCGGATCCACACATATCAGGAATGTGAGGGAAAACTATATCCGCACGGCGGTTACCAAGACCAGAAAACCGGAGCCGTCCTCCTCGTCGTATTCCGGCGGAAGAAGCGGCGGTGGCGGCTCGCATCACAGCAGCAGCGGTACGTCCCACGGCGGTGGGGGCGGGAGACATTTCTAGCAGGAAGATTGTATGGTTCATTTCTTATCTGTCATCACAAGCATAGTAGAAAAGCTCGGAGAGTGGTATACGCCGGTCAATGCCGTATACGGCTGGGTGCTGGCGTTTCTGTCGCTGTTTAACGTGCATTACGTTGCATTTTTCATAATCGGACTTTTCTTCACGAGAAAGTTTCCCGAGGCGAAGCAGCATCACCGCTATGCGATCCTGATTCCCGCGAGAAATGAGGAAACGGTCATCGGCAATCTCATAAAGAGCATTGAGAGGCAGGATTATCCGAAGGAGTGCCTGACGGTTTTCGTTGTGGCGGACAACTGCACGGACCGGACGGCGGACATCGCGCGTGAGCTCGGGGCCGTCTGCTACGAACATCAGAATCCGAATGAGCGGACGAAGGGCTATGCGCTTAAATATCTGTTCGAGCGAATCGAAGAGGATTACGGCATAGAGAACTTTGAGGGATACCTCGTATTTGACGCGGACAACCTCTTAAACCGCGATTACATTTCGCGGATGAACGATGCCTTTGACGCCGGCGAGAAGATCGTTACTTCTTATCGGAATTCCAAGAATTTCGACGAAAACTGGGTTTCCGCATCCTATGCCCTGCACTGGATCCGTTCGAGCCGGTTAAAGCACCGCGCAAGATCGGTTTTGCGTCTTGCGACGAATATCCAGGGAACCGGCTTTCTGTTTGCGAACGAGCTTGTCAGAAACGGCTGGAAATACGTAAGCCTGACCGAGGACCGTGCCTTTACGGCCGATGCGGTCGCCCACGGCTATGCGATTTCGTATAACCACGAGGCGGTGTTTTATGATGAGCAGCCGACCGATCTGAAAATTGCGTTCCGGCAGCGAATCCGCTGGTCGAAGGGTCATCTGCAGGCCTTTGTCGAGACCGGATGGTATTTGTTTTTGAATATCTTCGTGGGAAATGTGTTCCGAAAGAAGGGCGAGAACAAAGGCAAGCCGGTCGGGGAGAGAGTCGTTGAGGGCATCCGGCACCGGTTCGCCGCCTACGACACTTTGTCACAGCTGATTCCCGCGGCACTGATTCGCGCGATTTTATACATTCTGGTAACAGTTCTGTTCATGTCCTGTCACTGCTATGAGGCAGGCGCGAGCGTGGATCTGTTCGGCGGCGGAGACTGGATTTCAACGGCGGTGCGTTTCTTCACGGGAGGCAGGGGAAATGTGACCATAAGTCCCGGCATGCGCGCCGTCATAGGCAATGCGGGACTGACGTTTTTCGTCTTCTTCCTTTCCCGCATCCAGATTGAACTCGGCAACATCTTCATCGGCATTTATCTGTTCTTTACGGACCGGAACCGCATTCCGAAGATGCCGCTTCGAAGAAAGATTCTGTTCGTCCTGACCTGGCCGACGTTCGATTTGTTCTATCGGTATTCCATGTACATTGCACTGTTCACGAAGGTAACCTGGAAGCAGATTCCCCATACGAGCAATGTCACGATTGAGGATCTCGAAAAAGGATAATTCGGGGGAGTATACTTGCAAATGAAAGCCTTCGGGGATACAATGAAAAAGCGGATGCCGTACATCCTTACGGTGCTCCCGTATGTCCTTACGGAAGTCAGCCTCCGCATCATTTTGATTGATGCGCGGTATTTCCGTTGGGAGATGCTTTTGCCGAGCATTCTGTTCAGCTGTCTTTGGACCGTGCTGTTCCTCGGCGTGTCCTTTGCGCTTCCGCGCCTGTTCGGGCGGATTGTTTACGGCATTCTGACCGGAGCGACCGTCATATTTTTCACGGCCAATGCGCTTGCGTTTCGCTATACCGGTTACTGCTTCAGCTTTAACCTTATGCAGATGGCCGACGAGGGCGGCGGCTATGTTCTCGGCGTTATCAAACATATGGGCATCGGGATGGTTCTCGTCCTTTTGCTGATTCTCGCGTCGTTCGTTTCGGCAATTGTCCGGTTCCCGACGAAGCGTCTGCCCGTGAAAAAGTGCATGGTGCTTGTCGTTTCCCTGCTTGTGCTTCATATTTTCCTGCCGCTTTTATACGGCCCGGTGAAGGATGCGAGCCATTGGGATGCCTGGCGCAATCCGGCGAACATCTACCGGATGTACAACGACAAGAATAAAAGCCTGAAGGTCAGCGGCCTTACGGAATATACCCTCCGTGATTTTTACGTCACGTTCCTTCGCGGCAAAGAAAAGATTTCCGCCGGAGAGGAGGCCTTTCTGAGAGAAGCCTTTTCGGATCAAAGCGTTGCAAAGACCAATGCTTATACCGGTCTTTTGAAGGGTAAGAATGTCATTTTCCTGCAGCTTGAGGGAATCGACAGCTGGCTTGTGACTGAGGACGGCATGCCGAATCTGTATCATCTGATGCAGGAGTCCGTGAACTTCACGAATCATTATTCGTTCTTCAACGGCGGCGGTTCGACCTTCAATTCCGAGTTTGCCGTGAATACCGGCTTTGTCACGCCGACCTCGTATTCGAGGAATGCGTATACATTTAACGACAATTCCTTCCCCTATTCGATGCCGAGGCTGTTCCGGGCCGAGGGATACCGGGTGGAAGCATTTCATATGAACAGCGCGGCGTTTTATTCGCGCGGTGTCAACTACGACTGTTGGGGCTATGAAAGCTATAACAGCCTGCTCTCGACCGGCCGGTATGCGGAAAAGGACATAGAGCATCAGTTAGACCGGACACTCATCACGGATGAGACATTCCACGCAAAGCTTTTTGCGACCGATGCGCCGACCGTATCGTACCTGATTACGTATACGCCGCATACTCCGTTTGACGTGCATGAGAATCCGGTTGCCGGATACCTTTCGGAGGAACTTTACGGTCAGAAGAAGACGCTTTCCGAGGAGGAGGCGGTCCGGCTGATGGCTGCGGAGACGGACAAGATGGTCGGGATGCTTGTTGATGAACTGAAAGCGTCCGGATTATATGATAAAACGGTGCTCGTAGTTTTCACTGACCACTATCTTTACACGCTGACGGACAAGGATATCCTCAGGCGGTATAAGGAGTTCGCCGATACGGATCTGGTAAATGTGACACCGTTCTTCATCTGGAGCAGCAATCTGCCCGCCGAAACGGTTACGGTTGCGAATTCGCAGACGGACATTCTGCCGACGGTTTTAAACCTGATGGGAATCTCGTATGTGCCGTCAAGGTATATCGGGCGTGACATTTTCGCGGAGGATTTTCCGGGAATCGTTTTCTTCCCGCGCGGATCGATTTATGACGGAGAGACCTATCTCGAGAACGGGAAGGTCAGTGCAGGAAAGAATGTTTCAGAACAATACATAAAAGAACTGTCGGGCCGGGTTTCCGACCTGATCAGAAAGAATGACCTGGCATTGAAGTATGACTGGTTCCGCATGGCGGACGAAGCCGGGCAGAGGTGATTTCATGAAAACATCGGTCCTTGGGTATGATGTCAATTACAAGGTAAGCGGACAGGGAGAGAAGACGCTTTTCATCCTGCAGGGATGGGGCACCAAGCTTGAGGTGTACGATTCCGTGGCGGCTGCGGTTTCTGATGGCATGCGTGTCGTGCAGTTCGACCTGCCGGGCTTCGGCGGCAGCGAAGAGCCGAAGGAAAGCTGGGACGTGGACGGATTCGCGGACTTCTTCCTGGCATTTTCCAAAGAAATCGGCATCGAGAAGGGCACCCTTTACGGACACTCCTTCGGAGGAAGAATCATCATAAAGCTGGCAGCCAGAGAGAACCTTCCGTTCACGATTGATCGGATCATTCTGAACGATGCGGCAGGCATCCGCGCGCAGCTTACGAAAAAGCAGAAGAGAAAGCAGCGGCGGTATAAGTTTTTGAAAAAGGTGCTTCTCTGGAAGCCCGTGCACGCGCTCTTTCCGGATTTGATTGATGACTGGAAGTCTAAGCAGGGCTCCGCGGATTACCGGAACGCTTCGCCGATGATGAAGCAGTGCATGGTTAAGGCCATCAACGAAGACCTTACGGACCTTCTGCCGAAGATCAGACAGGAAGTGCTTCTGATCTGGGGCGATCAGGACACCGCGACGCCGATGAAGGATGCGAAACTGATGGAGGCGAAGATTCCGAACAACGGGCTTGTCGTGCTTTCGCCCGCGGGACACTTCAGTTTCCTTGATAAGCCGCAGGTATTCAAAAGCGTGCTTCGGTCCTATTTCAAATTATCCTAAACCCCTCGGACGGAGGAAAGAATGATTTACAGAACTATCGGCATGGCTGTTTTGGCGCTGCCCGCCTGGTTTTTATGCATGCGCTACAACGTGCACATGCTGCAGCTGAACGGCTATAAAAGCGGAGAGCATCTGAGACGGACGCTGAAGACGGCGGGACGCCAGTGGCTGCTTATGTTGGTGACAGTCATCGGCGCGGTCAGACTCGTATTCCATCCGTTATGGCTTGACATCGTCTGCGCATGCTGCCTTTTGTTTACGGCCTTCATCTATAACCTGATGCGAAAGGCGAAAGCCAAGAAGAAGCTTGTCTATACGGCAAGAGTGAAAAGGCTTCTGACGGCGCATACGGTTCTTTGCATAGCAATCCCGCTTCTGATTTGGTTCCTTTGGGGACTTGATCACGTAAACGGCGGCATCCTTTTGGTTGTCGGACTTCAGTGGATTCTTCTGATTCTTTCGAACCTTCTGATGAAGCCCGCCGAGAAGGCTGTCGGAAACCATTATATCCGGGATGCAAAGCGGAAGCTTCGCGACGCGAACATGACGGTTGTCGGCATTACCGGAAGCTACGGCAAGACAAGCGTGAAGTTTTATCTCGAGAAGCTTCTTTCCGTAAAGTACCAGGTTCTGGTCACGCCGGAAAGCTTCAATACGCCGATGGGCGTTGTGCGGACAATCCGTGAAAGACTCCGTCCCGGCCATGAGATTTTCCTCTGTGAGATGGGCGCAAGACATGTCGGAGACATTAAGGAAATCTGTGACATCGTGCACCCGAAGCACGGCATCATCACTTCTGTCGGACCGCAGCATCTTGAGACATTTTTCACATTGGAGAATGTGAAAAATACCAAGTTCGAGCTTGCGGATGCGCTTCCCGCTGACGGTATGCTGTTTTTAAACGGCGACAACGAGGCGATTCTTTCGAAGGCGCCCGGATACCCGGGAGCGATTCTGTATCACGCCGGAGGGGCAACGGACGGCTACCGCGCGGAGGACATTAAGGTGTCATCCCTCGGAACCGAATTCACGGTCGTGACGCCCGAAGGCGAGCGGCAGAACTTCTCCACGAGACTGGTCGGCGGACACAACGTCATCAACGTTGTCGGCGCGATTGCCGCGGCGAACAGACTCGGCGTTCCGCTTTCCGACCTGATTGTGCCCGTAAGAAGGCTTGAGCCGGTGGAGCACCGCATGCAACTGATTGAACGCGGTGCCGTGACAATCATCGATGACGCTTATAACTCGAATCCGGTCGGCAGCAAGGCAGCCGTTGAGACGCTTGCGATGTTTGACGGCGTGAGGATTCTGATCACGCCCGGCATGGTGGAACTCGGAGAGAAGGAAGAAGAGTTCAACCGGGCATTCGGCGGATATGCGGCGAAATGCTGCGATTACATCTGCCTTGTGGGAAGAAAGAGAGCCGTTCCGATTGCGGAAGGCGCAAAGGCAGCCGGTTTCCCGGAAGAAAAACTGAAAATCTTCGACCGGCTTAACGATGCGGTGAGCTTCGCTTATACCGCTCCGGGGGAGGGCAGAAAGTACATCCTTTTGGAGAACGATCTGCCGGACAATTATTAGGAATTCTGTGAGATGTTTGGGAGGATTTTATGAAGACAAGAGTGGCAATGATGTTCGGAGGAAAGAGTGTAGAGCATGAAGTGTCGGTCATTACCGGCATCCAGGCCTACCTCAGCATGGACACTGACAAATACGATGCAATCCCCGTTTATCTGACCAAGAACAACGAGATGTACATCGGAGAGGACATCGGTAAAATCGAAAGCTACCGGAACATTCCGGAGCTTTTAAAGAGATCGACGCGCGTTATTTTGGTGAACGAGGGCGGCAGCATCTTCCTGCAGCCGTATCCGAAGAAACTGTTCGGCGCAAAGCCCGTCGGGATCGACATCGCATTTCCCTGCGTGCACGGCACGAACGTGGAGGACGGCGGATTCCAGGGATACCTGAAGACAGTCGGCATTCCGTTTGTAGGCTGTGACGTCACGGCTTCCGCGGTCGGTATGGACAAATTCATCATGAAGGCAATTCTTCGGGAGAGCAACGTACCGCTTCTTCCCGCCCGGTTATATACGCTTTCCGATTATGCGCGGATGGAATACCTGATGGATACGGTTGAGGAGACCTTCGGATATCCGGTCATCGTGAAGCCGGTCAATCTCGGCTCGAGCGTCGGAATCGGCGTGGCAAGGGACCGCGAGGAACTGACGCGTACGATCGACGACGCTTTCCGTTATGCGACTAAGGTTCTGGTTGAGCATGCCATCACCAATCTCCGTGAGATCAACTGCTCCGTGCTCGGCGACGAGAACGACGCAGAAGCCTCGGAAATCGAAGAACCGATGCACACCAAGGAAATTCTCAGCTACGAGGATAAATACGTCAGCAACGCCAAAGGAAGCGGTCAGAAGGGCATGGCAAGCGTTGCGAGAAAGATTCCCGCAGAGGTTTCGCCCGAAATGCGCGAAAAGATCCGTTCCCTCGCCGTGAAATCCTTCAAGGCGCTCGGCTGTAACGGTGTTGCCCGAATCGACTTCATGATCGATGAGGACAACGGCGAGCTGTATTTCAACGAAATCAATACGATTCCGGGTTCCCTTGCCTTCTATCTCTGGGAGCCGATCGGAGTGCCGTATAAGACACTTCTTGACAGAATGATTGTTCTCGCGCAGAAGAGAGCGCGCGAAGAGCAGGCAATTACGTTCACATTTGACACGAATATTCTCGACAGCGCGTCCTTCGGAGGCAGCAAGGGGGTGAAGTGATGTTTGATTTTCTGAAAAAGGAAACCCACAGTGAACTGGAGAAGATTGTGACGAGACTTAAGCTGAATGCCTCGAACAATTACCGCGATGCAACGAAGGAAGACCTCGCTGAGCTTTCGGAACGGTATGAAGCTCTGAAAGATGCCGGAAAGCTCAATGAGAAGCAGATAACGTACTACAGAAGTAGAATTATAGAATACACTGACAAATTGAAGAATTTCTCCCATAAGACGCAGAAGGTGAATAAGTACTCGGAGAAGCTGTAAGGCGTTCCTGGACCTTTAGGGAGGACAGAGATGGCTTTTTTCAAAAAAAAGAAAACCGACACGCCGGAGAATCCCGAGCTTGTCGCTTATATCGCGGCGCATTACAAAGAGCCCGTGCAGAAGGAGTCCCGGGAGTTTTCGCATTCGGTATCCGCAAAAAAGCGGGGTGCCCGTATGGAGCTGCAGGAGTGCGACTTCGAGGAAGCCTGTGAGCCGGCATTCGCCGGGGCAGCAGCCAAGCCTGCGGAATGCTTCATGGCCGATGCAGCTGCCGGTAAGACGGACAAGGCACCGGATTTTCGGCAGATGCTTGATGAGAGCTTCTCGGAGATGCTTCTTCGAAAGATTGACGAGAGCGGCATGACCGATTCGGAGTGCTATCACAGGGCCGGCATCGACCGCAAGCTGTTCTCAAAAATCAGAAGCGACCGGAATTATCGGCCGAGCAAGCCGACGGCGGTCGCATTTGCCATAGCGCTTAAGCTGAGACCGGCCGAGACGGAGGAACTGCTCAGGAAGGCGGGGTTTGCGCTTTCCGACAGCTCGCTTTTTGATGTAATCATCCGTTTCTTTGTGGAAAAGGGAGAGTATGACGTTTATAAAATCAATGAGGAACTCTTCCGGTATGACCAGGCGTTACTCGGCGCCTGATCGGGATGAAGACTTTGAAATGCCGTTCGATGTCGCCTGCGAAGCGACCATCGGGCGGCATTTTTCCTTTATGATGCAGTTGTAAGGAACGAAAACCTTAACAACCGAATCAGGAGGAAGCAATTATGAAGAAAGCAACAAACAAAAACGGCATTACCGAGATGGTATTCATCCTTGACCGAAGCGGTTCGATGGCACCGCTTGTCAGCGATACGATCGGCGGCTTCAACGGCATGATCGAGCAGCAGAAGAAGGTTGAAGGAAAAGCTTACGTCACGACGGTTTTATTCGATTCGACGGTCAGCACGCTGCACGATCGGATCGACCTTACCGAGGTTCCGGTCATGACCGAAAAGGAATACCGCGTCGGCGGCTGCACGGCGCTGATTGATGCCATCGGCAGCACCGTAAAGCATATCGAAGACATTCATAAGTACATCCGTGCGGAGGATGTGCCGGAGCACGTCATTTTCGTCGTAACGACAGACGGGCTGGAAAATGCCAGCCGGAATTACCGTGCCGACGATGTCCGGAAAACTCTTAAGGCCAAGCAGAAGCAGGGCTGGGAATTCCTGTTCCTCGGTGCGAACATTGACGCCGTGGAAACGGGAGAGCGTTTCGGATTTGCCAAAGAGAATTCCGTGAATTACAAGGCAGACGGCATGGGAACGCATAAGCTGTTCGGAAGCGTCGCGCGTGCGATGCAGTCCGTCCGCGAATGCGGCACGGTAGACTGTGACTGGGCTGAGGAAGTCGCGGCGGATTACGAAAAGAGAAAATAAATTACGGGCGGGAGAAAAAATGCGTCGGCTGCTTTTTGCAGCCGGCGCATTTTTCATGACATAATAGTGGTCAGATGGTTGAGATGCCGAGCGTTACCTCCTCAAGTACATCGAGCAGGAGGCGTACGGTGTCAAGCGAGGTCAGCATCGCAATTCCCTGCTGGGCCGCACACCGGCGGATGGCTACGCCGTCACCGTAGTGGACGCCTGAGAGGATGGCACGCGTGTTGATGATGTAGCTGACATAACCCGCGCGGATGGAATCCAGCACTTCATCGCTGTGCTCACTCGGCTTGCGGCGGATTCTGGTGCGGATGCCGTGCTCACGGAGCACTTCGCCGGTCAGCGTCGTCGCCTCGATGTTGAAGCCCATATTGTAGAAGCGGCGAATCAGCGGAACGACTTCTTCCTTATCCTCGTCGGCAACGCTTACAAGCACGGTGCCGTAGTTTCGAAGCGTCAGACCCGATGCAATCAGAGCCTTATAGGCTGCGCGGTGAATTCGTTCGTCATAGCCGATGGCTTCGCCGGTCGACTTCATTTCGGGAGAAAGGTAGGCGTCCATGCCGCGAAGCTTGGAAAATGAGAACGACGGCACCTTTACGTAGTACACCCATAATGCGACAGATCTTAAAAGCATTTCGCAAGTATTATCCAGTTACAACGCGCACCTTTCATATGGACATACCTACAGACTTCGAAAACGGGATTTGGGAGAGTTTGTATTACGAAAAAGCCGGAGGGATAGTTGAGTGGCTGCATCGAAAAAGAATATCTTTACACCATCATTCGTGTAATTACCTATTTACAGAATACTGTTTAAAATGATAGAATTAATATACGGAGATTCCGGGAAAACTCAGCGCTTGAAAACCAATACCAGAAAAGAAAAAACTATGAGAAAGAGAATTCGTTGCTTTTTAACTATTATGATTATAACAGTATTTGCTCTTTCGATGGGCATTTGTTTCGCCACCGAGTACGGGCATGGTGTTTCTGTTAGCGGTATTACCAGCTATTATACTACAAGAAATACTTCATGGACTCCTGCCGCTAATCCCGGTCTGAACATCTCCATTGATTGTAAGATTAAAGATTCATCAAGTAAAGCATATATTACTGCGGTCCGCCCGACAGATTCTTATGCAATCTATGAATATGCGTACGGCAGGGTTTGGACCGATAAGAACGGCGCTTCTTACACATCTCATGCCACATACGAAGATACAAACGGAAGTAATGAAAAGAGTTTAAAGTACAATTCCTTATACACCTTTACAGTGTATCTCACAGATGTTCCGTAATGTGTCCTTTGCAATACAGTATCGGGGGATAGGATGAAGAAAAGGAATACGTGGAAACATGTAATTATAGCATTGGCATCGGTCTTTGTTTTGATAAATCTTCTGTGGGGATTCTTTGTCCTTAGATGTATTTTGATACGAAATCATATCCCGTATAACAGAATTCAGAACGGCCATATTATCCATGATGATGCAGAGGGATACATCTATGGCGGGTTTGACGAATTTCACTATCTTTCTTTTCGCGCAGAGGGATATATAAGCGGCTATAGTGTTGATAAGATGGGACATGACTTTTTAAATATTTCATATGATTTCATTCATGGATTCCGGTTTCGGTATGTTTATGAGGCCGGAGCCTACAACCCCTATGACGGATTGCGAAAAGGGGAAGTCTATGAGTTCTTTTTTGATAAAAAGCATAATCTGATACAGAGCAATTCCTCTGTCTCATATGAGACTTTTCGAGAAGCAGCGGAAGCAATGTTTGAAAGAGCACGTCGCACATGGGGGATAAAATGAAAACCAGAAAATGGGTTATAAGAATCATTATTGCAGCTGCGGCAGTGTTTCTTGTGCTTAATATCATATGGGGCGTATATTATTTCCGTGTCAAAAAGATATATGATATGCAGATGGAAAAATGTGGAGTGGATTCAGCAAATATTGGCGGATATATCTATTTCACGAATATGCCGGCTTATCTGAAGTTCAACGGGTCTTGTGGATGTGTTGAAACTATTGATGCCGATAAACTGAGTGGCCAAATAGATGAACCGGTTTTTGTTCGTGAGATATGGGTGTTCTTTCCGGCATTCGGAAGTCCGGTTGTGGCGTCCGAACTGAAAGAGTATGGAAATAAGACACTCATGGACGGAAGCAATAAAACTATGTGTGTCCATCGCTCTTATACAGAATGGAACGAACAGATGGAATTGAAAACGGGTGATGGATCCACGTGGAAGAGAGCGGAGCCTTATTACAAAGAAGTTATACAAAACTGCCATGAGATGTGGGGCTTCTTTGGAGAGTTTCTGGGAGAGTAAAAATGTCGAAGATGGCTGTTTGGAAATATATGTTGTTTGGGGTATTAGTCTTTGTGGCATGTTGGATTTCTATCGAACTGCATCATGGTTACATTGACGCCTTAGATGATTTCCCGACCATTTTGCTTTTTTCGGATAACGAAGAGGATGCTGAGGCCCAAATGGAACATTTCATTGTTTTGGCTGAACAATGCAATGTTGGAACGGCATTTTTGTCTAGCACTTATTTAGAAGACGGATCTACATGTGTTTGCTTTTATTGTGACGAACGTGTGAAAGAAAGGCTGACACAGTATTATCATTTGTATGAAGGGCATTCGTATGCTCCTTTTACGGGCAGATATGAAATTGAATATCTGCCCGTATCTTATGTTTCTTCTTCTGATGTACAGCAAATGAACTGCTATCCAATCGTAATCCCGATAACTGAAAATATAAATGGCTTTCTTACTGAATGGGAAAGGCAAAACGGCAGATATCTTTTTAAGGGTATAGATAATCGCTTTCAAGAGAAGATTACAATCGGGCTGATTTGGGGCTTTCTAGTATGCATAATAATTATTGTATCTGTCTTTGAAAGAATGACGGAATGCAAGGAGTTTTTCGTCCGGCTTTCCGTCGGTGACAGCCTTGCAAAACAGATTCTAACTCGAATCGGAGTCGATACGGTTTGGTACATTGGAGTAACTTTTCTGATTGTTACGATTTGCGGTCACATATTCGGTCCGATGGCGTTCGTTGAATATGTCTGGATTACCGCGGCGGCGCTTTGCGCTTCTAGTATACTGTTGTTTGGAACGCTTATGAGGAACAGTTTCCGCTATTCATTCTCTAATGCTATCATGAGTGAGGATTCCTTATTGTTTGGATTCTTGTTGATTGCCTTATTTCTTGTCCTTCTTATGGTTACTGCTACGATAGGAGGAACCGGACTTGCCGATTACCGGGAAGTGAAAGAACAGAAAGGATTCTATAACCGATTCAAAGACTATTACAGTGTTTCTTTCTCACCGATAGTCAACGATGTTGCATCCGTAATGTATGATGATTCGACGGAAGAAACAATAACAATTGCATTTCAGCATGCAGATGAAATGTCCACAGAATTCTATAATCAATATGCTTCAATAAGCAATGCATGTTTCATTAAAGAGTCCTCATTCATAGGCAAGTACCCCATTGTTTGTGCGAATGGAAATGCAAAGGGTTATTTGGAAGAAGCCTTTGGCAGGGTAGAGGCGGATTCAGACATTGTTATATTATATCCTAAGCGTTTATCTGTTTCTCTGCTTCAGCAGTATGAGCTTCAGAAAGCGGCATATGATTATCAAGATGGAAAAAGTGTAACATGGATACCTTACACCAACGATATATCCATTTCTCTTACTGCTGACCCAACGACAGAACTCCCCCGGGCAAATAATCCGATAGTTGTTTTTACGTCAGGAAACAGCATGGCGGAAAACAGGCTCGTTCTCGGTAAAGTGTTTTACAATATTTCAGAAGATACAATTCTGCGTTATGCGCAGGAAAACCAGGTGAAAGCATACTACTGCAGTGTTGGGCAGGCATATTCCAGACAGTATGAAATGTCCAAACATCAAAGTATAGGTGTGCTTGGAATTGCGGCTTTAATTGGTATTCTTGATTCCGTTCTGTTATTGATAATCTGTTATTACGAGTGCAGTGTTAACCGTTGGGAGATTGCAATCAAGAAAACACTTGGGTGTTCCCGATTTGAACGGTATTACCGATTGTATCTGTTAGTTTTATTTTCTGATATTCTTGGAGTAATTGCGGCGAAATATGTGGCGAAAAGGTTGGGAATCGGGAGTAGAGGGGTGGAATACATTTTTCTGGCTGTGCTTCTTATCATTCAGTTTCTTGAAGTGCTTCTGGTAACCAGGAAAATAGAAAGGGAATCAGTGAACAAAGTACTGAAAAACGGGTAAAGGGTGATGATTGAGATAAAAGATGTATGCAAGAGTTTTGGCGACCATGTTGTAATAGATCATTTTTCGGAAACGTTTCAAGATGGTGAATTTGTTATTCTCTCCGGACCTAGCGGATGCGGGAAAACGACTCTGCTCCATATTATTGGCGGAATTGAACCGCCGGACTGCGGGATAATTCTATATAATGGGAGTAATATCTCCGTTCGACATAATCTGGTGGAGTTTCTCCGTTTTCATGCGGCATTCCTGTTTCAAAACTTTGCTTTAGTTGATAAGAAAACGGTTTTGAAAAACCTTGAGATGATTCCCGAAAAATCAAGAAGCGGAGTCACCGCGGCAGAGGCACTTGAACGCGTTGGATTGGCCGGATTTGAAAAGAAAACAGTATATACGCTCTCCGGAGGTGAGCAACAACGAGTCGCCTTGGCCAGAATAATGATGAAAAAATGCGATGTTATTCTGGCGGATGAACCAACAGGGTCCCTAGACAGTAAGAATGCAGATATGGTAATGCAGATACTGAAAGATATGAGTAAAGAAGGAAAAACGGTAATTGTAGTGACGCATGCGGAACAGTACCTAAAGATTGCCGACCGTGTTTGCTTGTTAGTGTAGCGGCAATCTGTTTTTTGTCCCGGAACTGCGTAACCGCGGAATGAAAAAAGTTCTTGACAAATGCAAAACAAGACATTACAATGCGGGTAAATGAGCAAAGGCGTTCATTTTCGTATCCATTCGATACGGAAGTGGCGCCTTCTTTTTTTGTGGTTCAGCAAAAGGAGGACGACAACATGGCAGCTTATAAAGAAGGCGAGATTCGGATTCCGTCCGGGTGTGCAATCGCCGCCCCGTTCCGGAGCACAATCGAAGGAAAAGGCGACGCCTATGAAAAGCATCAGAGGATTCCTTTTTCTTTTCAAAAAAGCCATCCTGTCATGTATCAGGATGGCATTTTCGCATGTCGGTTTTATTTTTTTCAGATTTCGTAGGCCTCGCGAAGCTCGTGGCAAATGTGATCGAGATCGGGATACAGAAATCCCTCGGTGATGCCGAATACGCGAAGGCTTTCGAGGAAGTATTCCCGCCGCTCGGCCGGGATGATGATCTTATAAAGCATGTTGTCGTCGCAGATGTCCTCAAGGCGGCGGAGCGAATTGTGAACCGTGAAGCAGGCCTGCTGTGAGTACAGACGCAGATGGCTGTCGGTCGAATAGCAGGCAAGAATCTTATCCTCCAAAACAGGATTGTGATGAAGGTGCTTGAAGGCCGGAAGCAGCATTTCCTGTGCGGTGTCCGCATCAATCGGATAGATGCAGTTTCCGAAGCCCTCCTTCTCATTCAGCATGTTCGGCGCAAGCACCCAGACGCAGGCATCCGTGCCGGGATTCTTTCGATACGTCTCGGTCGCGAAGAACACGGCAATCAGCGGAGATTTGGACCAGTCAAGCATCCGGGTCGGAAGACCGTGGTGCTGCATCAGGGCAACCCAGCCGGAGTAGTCGTGCTTTTCGGGCGGATTCTTCAGAATCTGCTTTCCGCGGATATAGAAATCATTCGTGATGAAGCGCTCAATGCTTAATCGCTTCTCGCTTCGTTGTATGGACGGAACAAGCGTCAGGGAGGAGTTCTCCTCGCCGCGGTACCAAAGGCCCTGCTTGTGCCTTGCGGCAAGCGCCTTCAGAAACTGGAGTAATTCATCTATGGTACTGATATCAATCGTAATCATGGCTGCCCTCCTTATCCTTCCATTATACATCCTTTCAGTTAAGAAGTAAAGAAATCCGGCGATAATCCAACGGAAAATGTCACGAAACCGTCTTGGAGAAAGTTGCATTTTCCTGTTGACAAAGCGCGTATATAGGTGTATATATTGAATATACACAATGTTACAATCCAAACCATGGCAGAGGAATATGTATGAACATCTTAATTAACAACTGCTCCAATCAGCCGTTATACGAGCAGATTGAAGAGCAGATTAAGAATCAGATTCTTTCCGGTGAACTGGCGGAGGGGGACGCCCTTCCGTCGATGCGCGTGCTTGCAAAGGATCTGAAAATCAGCATCATTACGACGAAACGTGCCTACGAAGACCTGGAGCGCGACGGTTACATCACTTCCGTAACCGGCAAAGGGAGCTTTGTCCGCGGACTCAGTGAAGAGTATGTCCGCAACAACATCCGTTACGCGATTGAAGAGCTTTTTGACGCTGCGGTTGACAAGGCGCTTGTCGGAAACGTCAGTAAAGAGGAGCTGACCGAGATGCTTAAGATTATTTATGAGGAGAAATGCAAATGAGTAATGATAATGTTTTGGAACTGAAAGACGTTACAAAGAATTACGGAGATTTTCTGTTAGATCATGTGTCCTTTACGGTGCCCCGCGGAACCGTGTGCGGATTCATCGGGCAGAACGGTGCCGGAAAGACGACCACAATCCAGCTGATTCTTGATGCGATTACAAGAGACAGCGGGGAAATCACGATGTTCGGAAAGGAAGTGATTTCCGGGCAATCCCACACGCTTCGTGAGGATGTTGGCGTCGTATTTGACGAAATGGGATTTCATGAATTTCTTACCCCCGCGCAGCTTGACGGGATTATGAAGAGGATATATAAAAACTGGAATTCCGAGAAGTTTTTCGATTATCTGAAGCGTTTCTCGCTGCCTGCAAAGAAACACTGCGGGAACTTCTCGCGAGGCATGCGGATGAAGCTGCAGATTGCGGTGGCGCTTTCACACGGTGCAAAGTTTCTCGTGATGGACGAGCCGACGAGCGGGCTTGATCCGATTGTGAGAAATGAGATGATTCAGATCTTCCGCGAGTTCGTCGTGGAAGAGGATCACACAATCCTGTTGTCCTCGCACATTACGGGAGACCTTGAGAAGCTTGCCGACGAGGTCGTATTTATCGACGGCGGGCGGATCGTGCTTGCGGGCAATAAGGACGAAATTCTTCTGAAGCATGCTATCCTGAAATGCAAGAAGGAGCAGGCAGATCAGGTGAGTGATTCGCTTATCGTTGATAAGGAGATTTCCTCGTTCGGCGCGGAGATGCTCGTAAACGACCGTGATGTCTGTGAGAAGCTGTATCCGGGCATGGTCATCGAGCCGGCAACGCTTGAGGAAATTATGATTCACTACGTGAACCGCGCGAAAAACAGACGCGGAAGGGCAGAGTAGGAGGCGCGTATGAGAGGCTTGTTACTGAAAGACTATTACTGCCTGAAGCGTAAACTGTTCGTCTGGGGCGTTACGATTTTCGCAACGACAGCTGTCTGTGTAATGTTTATGATCAGTACGAAAACCGGAAACATCGCCACAATCTATGAGAAAATGGCGAACTCGGAAGACAGCATGGATGCGGCGCTGATTCCCTTTCTTACAAGAATCGTGCTTACGCTGTTTCTGCTGCTGCCGGTTGCGGCGTCCTTCGACCTGATTCAATACGTCTTCATGGACGATAAGACCGCATCGTTTTATAAGGTTGCTTCCTCGCTTCCGTTAAGCCGGCAGAAGCGCGTGGGAGAACGGTATGTGCTTTTGGGAATCGTGATTGTCGTGTCATTTGCCGTGGATGCGGTGCTTCTGCTGTTGGTAAAGCTGACGTCGGACCTGATGCCTTTTCCGGATTCGTTTCAGATTGTGCTCGCGTTCGGCGGTGTGTCATTGTTCTGCGCGACGATTGCTTTGGTGTTCGGGTACCGGTTCGGCGCCGAAGCCGCAATCTGGGGGAACCTTGTCGGCGTCGTGGTTCTGATTGCAGCGGTGATAATCCGGAATTTCGCTTTCTTCAAAGAACTGTTCAGCGTGGAAGGGGACGACTCGGTGCGCTGCATCTTAAAGGGTTTCACGGGCGCTGCGGATTTTCTTGAGCATAAGGGTATATTCGTGCTTCTTGCGTCACTGCCGATTGCAGGGGCAGGATACCTCCTTTCGGTATGGATTATGGGAAGAAAGAGGGGTGTTGCGTGATGAAGGGATTGCTTTATAAAGAGTTTCTGATCGTAAGGGGACGGAATATCCTGCTCGGCTTCGGAATTGCGTTATCGGCGTTTCTGATGCTTCGTGTGGCATTTCCCGGAGCCGATGTGATTGTGAAAGAGGGCGCTGAGACAGCATCCGTGCCGGTTGGTTATATGTATGATGCTCTTCTTATGGGTATCGCAGGCATAATGCCCGTGATGGGGATTGTGCTTCTGACACCGCTTGTGAAGCTGCTTACCGAGAACGGACGCAAACGGAAGGAACGAGCATACACGATGGCGCTCCCGCTCCCGGCGGATTCTGCCGTTAAGGCCAAATACATCACATTTGCCGGCTGGGTTTTGGTGACGCTTTTCTGCTCCGTAATCATAATGGGACTCTATTTTATTAATGCAGGGAACAATCAGGCAAGCGATACCGTCAGGACGTTTCTCAAGATGATGCCGGTCATGTTCGGGGTCATAATGTTTTGCGGCTCCGTTGAACTGTTCGCCTATCTCGGACTCGGAAAGCGGAAGGGCGATGCGCTGATGATTCTCCTTCTCGTGCCGCTTGCGCTCGTGCTTGTGTGGTGCCTGTTCTTTATCGATCCGGCCACGCTTTCGAAGTTTGATATCGGTTCGATTATTCGGTTCTGGCAGAATCATAAGACTCTTGTCCGAATAATCGGAGTGTTGGCGGTTGCAGGGTCTGCGGGACTGTACTATCTGTCCTTCCGAATCGTCCGCAGGATGGAACTGAACCGGAAGGCAGAGTTCGATGACTGAGAGGAGACGTGGCCTGGGGTTCCGTGGGATTTGGAAGACATGTTTTTACCTACGGGAATATGAATTCTTCGGATTCCGTGGGCTTCAGAGGGCTTTTGGCATATGGGTTGCATACGGAGAAATGTAATCTTCAAATTTTGTAGGCTTCGGAAGACATGCTTTTACCTACGAGAATATGAATTCTTTAGATTTCGTGGGCTTCGGAAAACTGTCATTCCCACTGTTTTACAAAAACCCGAAATTTCGTATATCCGAGGATCTGTCATTTTCCTACTCGATTAATGATTTGAAAAGATTCATGGGTAAGGTCAGGGAAACCCTACCCACGAAATAGCGCAAAATCTGAGTTCTGTGCGAAATTTGTCACATATTCATCATACGGAAAAGCCAGATGGGTAAAAAGAGTGGGTCGCTTCGGATTTTCAGCCTGAAAAATGAGCACAAATAAGTCGGCGCAAGACGCAATGAGAAACCGGGCATAATGAGAAGTCGTTGCAAGACGCAATGAGAAAACGGGCATAATGAGAAGTCGGTGCATTAACAAGCCGGGCGCAAAGAAACCCGGTATAAGAGGGAGGAGCAGATGACGATTAAAGAAGCGGAAGAGCTGTTCAAGGAATTAAACGGGGAGGACCCGTATCTGATTTGGCATGAGGCAGGAGAAAATGCGCTGCACGAGTATTACGACCTGCAGATTCCTTACAATGTCAAATGTGATTGGACGGCAGAGCTGATGGAGAAGCATTTTGCTTCGATGGAAGCCAAGCCCGAAAGTGCATGGCATGAGGTCGCCTGCATCCTCGACCTGCTCGAGACGAATTACTGCGACGCGAACTGGTACGGTAGCAGGCTTTTGGACGCATTGGAGCATACCGATTCCTTTGATGCCGAAAACCGGGTGCTGATCACCGAGTATATGGGCTCACGACTTCGGAATAAGGACAGCGGTTGTAAGATTTTCTGCCTGAAGACCGATCTTGGGGAGCGCCTGAACCGAATCATGCAAAGGCTGACGGACTTTTCCTGTCCCCCCGAAACAGCGGATGAACGGTACCCGAAACGCGTAAGCCTCAGGGAGCGAAGAGAAAAGGCAATCGCAAAGTATCGGGACGAATATGAAAAATGGAGACGATAATCCGTCAGGAGCGAAGAAAGCCCTTTCCCCAACGGGAGAGGGCTTTTATAACGCAAAAAAAGAAGAGCCTCCGAAAAGAGACTCTTCTTTGCATCAACGGGACTGTATTACTGCTGAACCGTTACGTTGATAACATGCGGCTGTGCGCCGTTGTACCAGTAAAGGAATGCTTCCACATCAATGATGTCGCCCTGCTTGAGACCTTCAACAGTCTTGTAAACATCTGTGTCGGCGCCGCGGAGATAGGATTCCACAACGAGGGAGATGTTCGTGCCGTTTGAGGAAACGCGGAAGTAGATGTCGTCTCCGCGAGTGCCGGAGCCGTCATACTTGTACATCGGATCGCCGGTAACCTTAAGACCCTTGAACGAAACGCGGCTGTTCATAAGAGCAATCACTTCGGGAACCTGGCTGAAGATGCCGTCTACTGCAAAGTAAGGCGTAATATCAGTGGCAGGGGCAATGTAGCTTCCCTCAAGAATCTCGAAGGTAGCGCCCTCGGCAACTTCGACTTCGCCGGACCAGGTAGTCTTGTAACCCTTTACGCGAATCTTGGTTCCGGGAACAAGTCTCTTCGAATCCTCCTCGGAGCATACCATGTTGTAAAGAAAGTATCCGCCGTCGGGATCTGCAGCGTAAACGGTGATTTTATCTTCCCACCAGGACTGATGATCCTGAACATAGCACTCAATCGTAACTTCATCGTCATCCGCAGCGGCAATGTACTGAGCATGGGTCATAACGCCCTCGCTCTTGGCATTTACGTTGCCGGTAACCGTCGCCTTCGTAATGTGGGGGTTAGCACCGTTGTACCAGTAGAGGAAACCCTCAAGGTCAACGATATCGCCGGCCTTCAAAGCCTCTACGGCCTTATAAACATCGGTGTCCTTTCCGCGAAGATAGGACTCAACGGTAAATGTGAAAATCTGATCGCCCTTTGCAACCTTGAAATAGAGGTCATCGCCGGGGTTACCGGAACCGTCCCACTTGTAAGTGGCTGCGCTTACAACGGTAAGCCCCTTGAAAGCAACCGGAAGGTTCTGGGACTTGATAAGATCATCGGTACCGAGCTGAGCGGTAACGTCCTTCACAGGAGCAATGTAATTGCCGTCCTCAAACTCAAAAGTAGCGCCCTCGGCAACCTCAACTTCGCCGGACCAGGTAGCTTTGTAACCCTTTACCTTGATCTTGGTTCCGGGAACAAGCTTCTTCGCGTCCTCTTCGGAGCAGGTCAGGTTGTAGAGGAAGTATCCGCCTTCGGTATCGGCCGCATAGACGGAAATCTTGTTCTCCCACCATGACTGGTGATCCTGAACATAGCACTCAAGTACAACCTCGTCCTCATCGGCAGCGGCAATATACTCTGCGTAGGTCATAACGCCCTCGCTCTTCTTAGCCGGATCGTCGGCCTCGGGAGTGGGGGTAGGCTCTTCGGTCGGAGCTGCCGTCGGAGCTTCCGTCGCAGCTGTTGTCGGCGTGGAAGCAGGCTTCTTATCGCCACAGGCAACAAGACTGAGAACAAGAGCAAGCATCAATAAAATGGCTGTTATCTTCTTCATTTTCTTTCTCCTTTTATATTGCGGGAATCGCTTCCCGAACTTACAAGTACCATATTATACAAAGAAAAGCGAAAAATGCAATAGCATTATCACAGCAAAAAGAATAGACTATCTTATCGTTCCTGCATGGCTTTCATCCGTTTGATCAGGTAAATCGCGATCAGTCCGGCCCATACGACGGCCAGAGAGACAATCAGAACGGACGAAGTTTTCGGAAGAGGACCGAACTTCTTACCCTCGGAGACTTCAATCTGATCGAGGTGCTTTAAAGCCGAAGTGTCATCGTAAAGTTGCGCAATGAAGGCATCGTCGACGGTTTTCTTGCGGCGGACCGAGCGTGTCACATTTTCCACGAGCTCGCCTGCGGCCTCACGGACAGAAGCGGAGCCGGCGAATACGGGTGTGACAAATGTGCGGTCGATGTTGTCAAGAAACAACTTCGCAGCCTTAATCTTGACATCATAGTGCAGACTGTTATCGGTGCCTTCCGCGGCGAGATATTCACGATAAGTGTCGGAATTCTGCGCCTTCAGCGTTACCGGAATGTAGCCCTCGGTCTGCGAGTAGGCAATCTGCACATCGTTCGTGAGCATGTATTGCATGAACAGCCACGATGCCATGACCTCGCCGTCGTCCTCTTTTGTGAAAATGCAAAGCGACGGGCCCTGGGAGATCATATACGGCTCGGACGGATCATATTGCGGAATCGGGCGCACAACGGTTTCAAACTGCACGATGTTCTCGGAATGTATGTCCGAGTTGGGGGCGTTGCTTCCCATCCAGGTTGCGCCTGCAGTCGAGTCGATGGCGAAAATGCACTGGCCGGCGTTCAGGTAGTTGCCGGGGTAGCTCGAAATTTTGAAGGTCGAGAACGAGCGCGACTTCGCGTGGGGGACGATGGACTGCAGAATTTCCTTCGTCGTGTCATTGAATAAAAGCACATGGCCTTCCTCGTCGGAATAGGGTGCTTTCTTCTGCTTCAGCATCGAAATCATCATATTGTCGGTCGACTTATAGATGAACGGAATCAGCGTCGTCTGGCCGTTAACCAGGAATGTTCCCTCCGAATCCTGCTTCATCGCAGCTTCGGAAACCTCCCATACATAATCCCAGGTCGGAACATCGGGGATGTCGTAGCCGAGTTTTGTGACGAGGTCCTTGTTGATGTAAAGAGCTTCGGTCGAGCGCATGTACGGAAGCGCGTAGGTACCGTCTCCGATGTGGCATTCCTCCATGAACTTCGGCACGATTTCCTCTTTCGAAGGTCCGTCGAATTTGAGCTTGCTGCCGCCGAGCCCGTAATTCGGGTCCATGATCAGCTGGTCAAGCTGCACGACGACATTGTTTCCCTTTTGGTAGGTCGCAATGTGGTCAGGGTAGGTGATGCACACATTCGGCGTCGTGTCGGTCGAAATGTTCGTGATGACATCCTGGTAAATGGTAGCGTAATCCGTGTAGGTCTTCAACGTCACGTGGATATTCGGATAAAGCTTTTCGAATTCCGCGATGGCCTGCTTATAAATGTTGACCTGCGTGATGTTCGTATCATTTTTCGCCCAGAAGGAGATCGTGTATTCCTTTTTTGTGTCAAATTCCATAGGCACCCGGAACGCAACCCGCTTCTTGCCGCCGTGGCAGCCCGAAAGCGAGCAGCACAGGAGCATCAGGATAAGCAGGAGAGAGGAAGCTTTGGTAAATCGTTTCATCCTTTGGTCCCTCCTCTCGATACGCCCTCCATGATTTTATTCCGAAAACACAGGAACAAAATAATGAGCGGGACGGAGATGACGACAACGGCTGCCATCATGGCCGGGATGTTGTCGCGGCCGAAGCCGTTCTGGCGGATTTCCTGAATGCCGTTCGACACAAGGTAATAATTCCGGTCATCCGTAATCAGGCGCGGCCATACATAGCTGTTCCAACACTCGATGACTTTCAGAATCGTGATCGTCACGAGCGTCGGCTTCGAAATCGGAACCATGACGCGCAGCAGATATTTGAAATCGGAAGTGCCGTCCACCTTTGCGGCTTTGTAAAGCTCTTCGGGAATCTGCTCGAAATTCTCTTTCAAAAGGTAGATGTAGAACACCGACGTGATCGACGGAAGAATCAGTCCGGCGAACGTGTTCCGCATGTTCCAAGAGGTGATTGTGACATAGTTCGTGATGATGACCAGTTCGTTCGGGATCATCATCAGGCTCAGAAACAGCGAGAAGACGAGGTTCTTGCCTTTGAAGTCCATCCGGGCGAAGCCGTACGCCGCGAGCACGATGACAACCATCATCGCGGCAGTCGTGATCAGGGTGAAAATCAAAGTGTTCAGAAAGTATCTCGCAAGCGGTACCGCGGTAAATGCCACCTTATAATTGGCAAGTGTCGGCGCAAATGTATAGAACTTCGGAACTTCCTCCGCGTTGTATGCGCCCTGCGTCTTAAAGGAGGTCAGAATCATCCAGTAAAACGGGAATAAAACGGCAATTGCCGCTATTACGAGAAATGCATAAACCAGAATCCGGCGGATGAGCAGCCTTCTTCTGGCAGCCTGCTCAATGGCCTTGTAATCCTGCGCGGTCAGCGGACCGCTTTGATATTTCGTATCATTTGCCATGGCGGTCCTCCGTTAATAGTGTATTTTGTTTTTGCTCACCATCAGGTTGATGCAGGTGATGGTGAAGACAACGGCGAACAGAATCAGAGCGGCTGCCGAAGCAAACGAAGGATAGCCGCCGCTGTTGCCGTAGAGCATGTCGTAGATGTAACCGACCATCGTGTTCATGCCGGCCGCGTTCAAATCCGTTCCGAACAGGGCAACCTCGTCGCTGTAGGCCTTGAACGCGCCGATGAAACCGGTGATGACAAGATAGAAGATCATCGGGGAAATCATCGGAAGCGTGATTTTGCGGAAGATTCTTCCGGGACGCGTGCCGTCCACACGGGCTGCCTTGTAATAATCCTCCTTAACGGATGCGAGGGCGCTCGTTAAGATCAGGATTTTGAAGGGAAGCACAATCCAGACCGTATAAAGGCACATGACGAACATCTTAGCCCAGTACGGGCCGTCGATGAAGTCGACCGACCGGCCGCCGAACGTGTGAATCAGCAGGTTCACCATGCCGTCCGTATACTCGGTCTTCTTAAAAAGAACCATGAAGACAAGACCGACAGCAAGCGTGTTGGTCACGTAAGGCAGAAAATAGATTGTCTGGAAGGCGTTTCGAAGCGGTTTGATCGAGTTGAGCGCGAGGCTGATGAGCAGCGCCAGACCGGTCGAAACCGGCACCGTAATGATAACGATGATAAATGTGTTGCGAAGCGCCTGAACGAAGTAAGGGTCATGCAGGACATAGCGGAAGTTGTATACGCCGGTTCCGCTTGACGTCTGCGTGACGAAATTGTAGCCTTCCTCAAAGGCATAGATTACTACGTCAATCAAAGGATAAACCATGAACACGCCGAGGAAGACAATGGCGGGCAGGAGATAAAGCCAGCCCTTCAACTGTTTCTGTTTCATATCATTCCTCCGTCTGTTCGGTCTGTTCGGATTTCGGCGAAGCGTCTGCGGTAATCACGAGCTCCGTCTCGAAATCAAACAGATGCACTTTCTTCGGCTTCAGATTGAAACGGACGGTTTCGCCGCCGATGCCTTCTGTGTCCTCCGAAGGAACAATGGCGCGAATCGTCGTTCCGGTAAAGGCGGGATGCTCCGCAACGATGCTCGTGTCGCGGCCCATGACTTCGATCTTTTTGAGATTTACGGTGAGGCAGCCTTTCTTGTCAGGCACAAAGCCTTCGGGACGGATGCCGACATAAACCTTCCGGTTTTCCTTTACGGGAGCGTCCAAAACGGCCTCGTCCCCGATGTAAACCCGGCCGTCCTTCACTTCGCCCTCGAATACATTGATCGGCGGCGTGCCGAGGAACTTCGCAACGAAGAGGTTGCACGGATAATCATAAACTTCCTGCGGTTTTCCGATCTGATGGATGACGCCCTCCTTCATGACGACAATCAGGTCGCTGATGCTCATTGCTTCTTCCTGGTCGTGCGTAACGAAGATGGTCGTAATGCCGGTCTCCCGCTGAATCCGGGAAAGTTCTTCCCTGGTCTGCAGGCGAAGACGCGCATCAAGGTTCGAAAGAGGCTCGTCAAGAAGCAGCACGCTCGGCGTCTTCACAAGGGCGCGGGCGATGGCGACACGCTGCTGCTGACCGCCGGAGAGCTCGTTGGGCTTTCTTTCCATCAATGTATCAATCTGTACGAGTTTTGCCGCTTTAAGAGCGCGCTCGTGCATCTGCTCCTTCGTGAGCTTATCCTTGCCGCGCAGGTTTCCTAAGGGAAATGCGATGTTGTCCTCCACGGTGAGATGCGGATACAGGGCATAGTTCTGAAATACGAGACCGACACCGCGGTTTTCGGGCGGAACGTCGGTGACATCGGTTTCACCGAAATAGATGCGGCCCTCGGTCGGAACTTCAAGACCGCTGATCAGGTTGAGTGTGGTGGATTTACCGCAGCCGGACGGGCCGAGCAGTCCGATGAGCTTGCCATCGGGAATTTCAAAGGTCAGATCGCTTGCCGCAATCACGTCCTCTTTGATCTTTTTATTGCGGTTCGGAAACCGCTTGGTCAGGTGTTCCAATCGTATCTTCATATGCGCCTCCCGGATGGATTTGAAATCATTACTAATTATACGTTTCGGCGGGGCAAAAGTCAATTTTCTTGCACGCCTTATTCGATTGTGGTATAATCGGAAAAAGGTCTCATTTTTCAAAGGGGGAAATTATGAGCGAGGAAAATAATAACAATGTGAAAGAAAACGGTTTTTTTGACCGTCCCGATCCGCTCGAGCGATACACGCCCGACGGTAATGTTTTTCCGAACATGAAAGAAAAGAAGGCCGGAGGAGGATCCGGAGGCTGCCTCTTAATCTTTCTTTTAGTTGTTCTTATTCCGACTTTTTGCTATCTTCTTACCAGGATTCCGCGTATGTATCGCGAAAGGCAGGAGGAAAAGCAGACGAAAGAGGAAATGAAAGCCGGCGAAGAAGCATTGGAATGGTCGCTTAAGCAGTACTATGGGTTAGATAAGACGGATTATGAGTTTAAAGGTTTCCAAACAGAATTTCCGGGATATCGGGGGACCTTCTATGTGAATGATCAGCCCTACCAGGCTTATTACGTTTATCCTGACCGGCTGGAGACGGATTATCTCGCCGGAAAGTTCCGGGACGGTCTGTCTGAGCTGATGCTTTCGAGAATTCAGAAATCCAATCTGTTTTTAGGGTATCAGAAGGCAAATGTCAGCTTTTCCTTTAACAGACTTCCTGCCTGGGTTTCTGAGAAAGAGATCGAGGATTATCTGAATGGCAAAACAATCGGACAGGTCAAATGGCAGGATGTCCAAACAAACATTTATATGGATTTCACTTCGGCGGATGAGACGGTTTTCAGCATATTCCCGTCGGCTGCGGATTTCTATGATGAGCTGATGCTTGGCGAACTCGGGTTCAAGTTGGATGTCCTCACGGTTTCATGCTATTCCAAACCGGACCATGAAGTTCTGGCACGAAAGGTTTTTCAGCTGAGAGAAGGGGAAGATGTCCGGACTGCAAGAGTGTTATATGAAAATGACAGAGAACTCCGGGATGAATTCGAAAGCAGCTTCGTGGAAATGCTGGAAAGGGATTACGGAATATCTGTCAGAAACGTAATCATGCAGGGCTTAGTGCTTTCAGAGGACAAGAAGCATGCATTCGTGCGGTTCCGTTACGGTGATTCCCTGTATGAAGCATATTATGCCGGAACGGCCCCGGAATGCGAGTCGGGGTGGTGGACGAACTTATATTACGGGGCATTTATCGATGCCGCGCAAAAGTATCTGTTCGCGAAAACCGATGGCAGCAGGGTGTTGCAGAATTATAACGGCATTTCGGTGTCCGCAAGAGCCGTGAAATCCATGAGCGGGTTCGGGGAGCGAAAGGTTCTTCCGTCCCATGTCGGCCCGGAGGAAATCGCCGCCTGTTTCAAAGGCACAGCGGATCGGTCGACGTGGAAGAGTATCGGAACCGTTTTATACGAGATTACTGTTTATGTGAATAAGCGGGACGATTTGCCTGCCGCAATCAATCATTTTATTCCGAATACCGCAGGTGCCTGCTGTAAGATGTCCCTGAAGAGCCTGAGAGCATATGAAGGGACGCCGACGGATAAGGGCGAATTGCTTTGCGCTTTCAGTGAGTGGGGACCGGAAGACGCGAAGGTCAGCTTCAATCTCGGGGGAAAGGAAATCACGATTGTAGACTGGTGGTCCGGTGAGAACTGGACGAGACCCGAAAGTGCATATGACGAGGATTTTCTTGATTATTTATCAGAGGCGGAGCGCAATAACGGCTTCAAGATTAACCGGAAGAATCCCGTAGCCGGGACCGATAACATGTATCTCGAATCCGTTGCCCTTTCCATCATGAACAATAAGCCGGAAGGTCAGATCATCACGTTTGAAAGCCGTCAGATTGCTGCCTTCTTAAGAAGCGGTCTGCTTACCGATGTGAAGAACTGCGGTTCGATTGACTGGGACGATCTGAAATGGAACGCCCAGGTTAAACAGATCATGACCATCAACGGCGGAATGTACGGCTTTGCCCCGGACCAATACTGGGTTTCCCTGGGAGCGGGAGCCCCTTCGGCCGGTATCGGCGTATTTTTCAATACCGAGCTTTTTAAACAGTTCAATGTAAGCCCGGATCTCCCGTATAATTTGCAAAAGGAAGGCAAATGGAACTGGGATGAATTCGAAATGCTTTGCTCAAGACTGACCTGCGATACGAATAATGACGATCAGATTGATGTATATGCTTTATCCGTAGCGGCAGGAACCCTGGCGAACACGGCACTTTTGGCAAATGATACCTCGATTATCGCAAAAAACTCCGAAAACGGACTGCTTTTAAATAACTCGGAGGATGATAAGGTAAAGGAAGCGTTTGCCTTTACGGAAGAACTTTATCGGGAGGGATACATTGTTCCCGCCCCGAATCCTCTTAATGATTTCGGTTGGGAAAAGAAAGAATTCTACGAGGGTAGAACGGCAATGTATATAGGAGAAGAAGCTGAGGGCTTTGAGACATTCCGCGAGCATTCGCCCGAACTTCAATACGGTTTTGTCTGCTTCCCTTCCGGACCTTCCGCATCCGGGTACCGCTCCATTCAGAACCCGTATATCATGGCCGTTCCGGACTGCCCGAGCGTAACGAAGGATATGTCGGACATCATGGCGGTGTATGACTTTTATACAACCTGCCCGACACTTTATAAAGACAGAGACAGCGTCTGGGTGGACCTGTATGAAGAAAGAATTCGGGATGAAGAGGCTGCCTTGACATTTGCTATCATGTTGAAAGACGGTGTGAAACGGATGAATCCGGGAATCCTGATTCCCGACTATGACTCCGGGTCCTGGCCGGAGGAACTTCAGAGCGGAAGGAACGTGGATGAGATCATAAACTCCTGGTCACCCAAGTGGGATAAAGGGATTGATGATTTTAACCAAAAGTTTCAATAGCGCGGAACCGGCATTCGGCGCATGACCGGATAACAGAATAAGAGAAAATATGGAAGGCAGCCCGCTTGTGGGCTGCCTTCTTTGTGCAAGAGTATATGAGAGAAGAAAAGAAGGCAACCTGTTTATGAGGCTGCCTTCGTCGTATTTGTCAATGATGATTTACATCGTGGTGTAGTTGTCGAAATAACCCTGAATCAGGATGACCGGGGTGCCTTTGTCGCCGGAACCGGAGGTCAGGTCGCAGAGGGAACCGATCAGGTCGGTCAACTGGCGGGGCGTCGTGCCCTGGGATGCCATGCTGCCTACGAGACTGCCTTCCTTCGCTTTGATGCTGTCGGAGATGGCTGCCTTCAGCGCTTCGCCGGAAAGATCGGCAAAGTCATTGTCAGCAAGGTACTTGAGCTTCAGCTCGTTCGGCGTACCGATGAGACCTTTCGTGAAAGCAGGAGATACAACCGGATCGGCGAGCTCCCAGATCTTGCCCTGCGGATCCTTGAAAGCTCCGTCGCCGTAAACCATGACTTCGACGTTCTTGCCGGTTTTCTTCAGGATTTCTGCCTGGATGGCTTCAACGAGTTTCTGCGCGCCCTCGGACTGCGGGAAGAGTTTTACCTTGTCCTCAGTCGATTTGTTGGAGCCGAGAAGACCGTAACGGCTGTTGAATCCGCTTCCGTTAATCGGAGCGGTCATCAGATCATCCAGCCCGCATACAACCTTTGCACCGTTCTCCATCAGAATGCGCTTCGTGCGCTTTCTCGTATGGATGTCGCAGTTGATGATGCAGTCAGTATAGTTGAGGATTGTCTTCGCCTGGTTGGCAAATACGACTTCAACGTCCGCGCCGCATTCACGAATCAGGTCGGAATAATATTGAACATAGTCCACGCCGGTAAATTCATGCTTGCGGTAACCGAAAAGCTCGCGGTAACACTCAAGCGTCAGGACATCGGAGTAAGGATTGATGCCGGCTTCGTCAACCTGATCGAGCGTGATGAGGGCATTGCCGACTTCGTCGCTCGGGTAGCTGAGCATCAGAACAACCTTCTTACATCCCTTTGCGATTCCGCGAAGCACAATGGCAAAACGGTTTCTCGACAGGATCGGGAAGATAACACCGACGGTCTCTCCGCCGAGCTTGGCCTTCACATCCGCAGCAATGTCGTCAACGCTGACATAATTGCCCTGTGCTCTTGCAACGATGGACTCAGTCAGTGCAATGACGTCACGGTCGCGAAGCTCAAACCCTTCGCTCTTTGCGGCGAGAAGCACGCTGTCAACGGCAATGTCGACAAGGTTGTCACCTTCTCGAATGATAGGGCAGCGGATGCCCCGGGATACGGTACCGACTCTTCTTTCTTCCATACTTTGTGGACTCCTTTGGTTTCATTTGGCAGTGCGTCAGCGCACCGAAATGTATTGTATCACATTTGTCAGGAAAAGGGAAGATAAAGTGTGGGGAATGTGGAGAGGGGGAGTAGCAACGTACCACGTTCCCGCCGAAATCAGGAGCAGCAGGAAACCAGGCAACATGCAGGAAAGGCACAGACATGCCGGAGATTCGTTTTTACAACTTTTTTGTGTTTTCATTTGAATTGAAGCCGTGTTTTCCCTTTACTTTTGGGAGCAATTTCGGTATTATTAAGGTTGATTATGAACGCGCCGTACCATAACGGGCGAAGAAGGGTAGAAAAGTGCCGAAAGATACAGAACAAGATGTCAGGGCCGGCCGGACGGTGAAGCAACAGGACGAAACAGAGTTGAATGGCAAAACCGGTCTGGCGGCGAAACAGGACGATCAAAGCAAAACTAAGGCGAAGCGTGCCGCGCAAAAGAAGAAAGAAGAGCGCCGTGAGAGGCGCGCGATGCGGCGGCATAAAAGGTGGTTTGCATTTCTGCATTGGTCACTGACCGGATTTTTCGTAAGGAAGTTCGGATATACATATGACAGCCTGGCGGATGTCGAGGGGCCGTATCTTTTGCTCGCCAATCACAATATGGAGCTTGACCCGGCGCTTGTCGGGATAGCGACGAAGAAACAACTGTACTTTGTTGCGAGCGAACATGTCATGCGAAAGGGCTTTCTGACGAAGCTTTTGATGCACATCTTCCGTCCGATCATTCATACAAAAGGTAAGACCGGCACGAAGTCGGCCATGGAAATCATAAAAACACTCAAAAAAGGGTCAAACGTGTGCCTTTTTGCCGAAGGAAACCGCTCCTTTAACGGCGTGACGGGAGAGATTCCGCCGGCAACCGGAAAGCTTGCCAAAGCGGCCGGTGCCTCGCTGATTACCTATCGTTTTGAGGGCGGCTTTCTGAGCCAGCCGCGATTCAGCGTAAAGGCCCGAAAAGGAAAGATTACCGGACATCTCGTGCACATCTATAAGCCGGAAGAACTGAAGGCCATGTCCGACGAGCAGATGAATGAGGCCATTAAGAAAGACCTTTACGAAGATGCGTATGCCGTTCAGGACGAGAAGATGATTCCGTATGAAGGCAAGAAGCTAACGCTCGGAATCGAAAGCACTCTGTTTTACTGTCCGGTCTGCCGCCGTTTCAATTCGCTTCACAGCACCGACGACGAAGTGCGGTGTGAGTGCGGCTTCACGGCTTCCTATGACCGGTTCGGCTATCTGAACTGCTCCGACGGTGTGAAGCGAAACCTTCGCGACTGGGATGCCGAACAGAAGGCGGCACTGAAGAAGCAATATGAAGAAAAGCTGCTCGAGCCGTTTACGGATACGGTTTCTGTCCGGCTGATCGGATCGGATCACAGACCCGGAAAGCAGTATTGGTATGAGATAACCGCAACCTCCGAGGGTGTTCACGCCCTGCTCGTTGATGAAGGAAAGACCAACCGCAGAAGGCTGGTTTCCCCCGCTTCCGACAGGAAGCCGTATGAAAGATACTTAAAGCCCGAGGACCTGTTCGGCCTCGCGGTTTATTCCCGAAACAGCGTGAATCTGATCCTTGAAGAGAACAATGAGCAGTTCGACATAAAGGGTGATATCGGATTCAACGCGCTGAAATACCGTTATCTTTATGAGTTTGTAAAGGAATCCGGGAAAATGTAACACCGTTAAAAAGACGCAACAACAGTAAAAGACCCCGGAAAATGTAACTGCGCCTGAAACAGCGCGGTAACAATATATGTGAAAAGAGGAATGATGCAGTGTCTACAGTAGACTATTCAGCCGCCAACTATGCCCTTTGGAATCCGATTGCTCAGATGGGAATCATCGCGGCAACGATTCTTGTGGCCAACCTCCTGCGAAGAAGGTTTCGATTTATTCGTAAGAGCATGATGCCGACGGCAGTGCTCGGCGGCCTGTTGCTTTTGGTGATCAAGATTGTGCTTGATAAGGGCTTTTCCGTAACCTTTCTTGACGGAGCGTTTCTTGAGGGACTGACTTATCACGGAATCGCTATCGGATTCATTGCGATGTCATTGCGCATTCCCGAAAAACCAGAAAGACAGTCGGTGAACCGGGTCGGACTTCGTTCCGGCGCCGCCATCGTAAGTTCTTATATGATTCAGGGCGTTTGCGGTCTTATCATTTCGCTTTCGCTTGCGTATACGGTAATGCCCAAGCTGTTTAAGGCGGCCGGAATCCTGTTGCCGCTCGGATACGGGCAGGGCCCCGGACAGGCCAACAATACCGGTAGCGTGTACCAGACGGACTGGGGCTTTGCAGGCGGACGTTCTTTCGGACTTGCCATCGCCGCGGCCGGATACCTTTCGGCCTGCATCGTCGGCGTATGGTATATGAATCGGCTTTTAAAGAAGGGCAAGATTCAGAAGATTGACCGCGAGATCGTGGACGGTTCCGTAACGGTTGACCGTTTCCAGGATAAGGACGAGATGCCGATTGCGGAATCTCTGGACCGGCTTTCGATGCAATTTGCCCTTGTCATAGCTGTTTATCTCGTGACGTATCTTGTGACCTGGGGAATCACCTCCGGCATCAGCGCAATCAGCGAAGAAGCCGGCAAGACGATTAACGGCCTTCTGTGGGGCTTCAATTTCATGATCGGTTCAGGTCTTGCCATTGCCGCGAGAGTGTTCTTAAAGAGCCTTAAGAAGCTTCGCGTCATGGAGAAACAGTACCAGAATAATTATTTGTTAAGCCGCATTTCCGGCCTGGCATTTGACATCATGATCATCGCCGGAATTGCCTCGATTAACATTGAGGATCTGTCCGGACTGTGGGTTCCGTTCGCGCTTATGGCAGCAGCCGGCGCGACGGTGACGCTTTTGCATCTGAAGTTCGTCAGCAAGCGAATCTACCCAGAATACTATTACGAAGGGCTTGTATCGATGTACGGCATGATGACCGGAACGATCAGCTCCGGCGTATTGCTGCTTCGCGAGGTCGACCCGCAGCTTGAAACACCGGCAGCTAACAACCTCGTCATCGGCTCGAGTTTTGCCATTCTTCTCGGAGCGCCCCTTCTCGTTTTGATCGGCCTCGCTCCGAAATCGGCGGTGATGACATTTGTCGCCCTCGGGGTCATGGCGGCGTATTACCTGATTCTTTTATTGATTGCATGCGGCGGCTCGAAAAAACAGCGCGAAGCGGCGGCGGAGAAGAAGACAGAAGGTTAGCGGATTCAGGTTAATCAGTTTGGAGTTGACACCATGGAGAAGACGAAAAAACGAATTTTTCATATCATTCAAATCGGGTCAAATGATGACTTCTTAAGTCGTGCCTTCGATATTTTCATTGTGGTCGTCATTTTCCTGAACCTGTTTGTGACTCTGTTCGCGACGTTTGATGTCTCTGCGGATTACAAAACGGTTGTGAATGTGATTGAGTGGGTCACGGTCATTATCTTTACGATCGAGTACCTGCTGCGTCTGTGGACCGCGTCCTACCTGTTCCCGCAGAAGTCGTTCTGGGGCGCGAAGCTTGCTTTCGTCGTGTCCTTTTACGGCCTGATTGACCTGCTGTCGATTCTTCCGACTTACCTGCCGATTGTATTTCCGGCAGGTGCGGTCGCGTTTCGTATGTTCCGTGTCATCCGAATCTTCCGGCTCTTTAAGATTAATGCCAAATACGATGCGTTCAACGTCATCACCGACGTTTTAAAAGAGAAGAGAAAGCAGCTTTTCTCGTCCTTAATCATGATTCTGATCCTGATGATTGCCGCATCGCTTTGCATGTACAGTCTGGAAAATGAGGCACAGCCCGGCGTGTTCAAAAACGCCTTTTCGGGCATCTGGTGGGCGGCTTCTACGATTCTGACAATCGGTTACGGCGACATCGCCCCGATTACGACGGGTGGCAAAATCATGTCCATGATCATTTCCTTCCTCGGCGTCGGAATGGTAGCGGTGCCGACCGGTATCATCAGCGCCGGATTCGTAGAACAATACCAAAAGGTGAAACGTTTTACGGATGAGTCCGAGGTGCACCAGCTCAGATTTGTCACGTCGCAGATTAACACCGGACATGCATGGAGCGGCAAGATGGTAAAGGATATCGTCTTCCCGCCGCAGCTTCTTCTGGCGGTCATCCTCCGCGGAGACGGCGGAAACGAAGAGGAAATCATTCCGGAAGGCAGAACGAAGCTTCTGACCGGCGACGTGCTCGTATTTGCCGCGAAGCGGTATGAAGGAGCGAAAAGCATCAATCTGCAGGAGGTGGAGGTCAAGGAGGAGCATCCGTGGGTGAACCGCATGATCCGCGATCTTGACATCTCGCAGCTCGATTTGATTGTTTCGATAGAGAGAAGAGGAAAGCTCGTAATCCCGAACGGTTCCACCGTGATCAAACGGGGCGACACGCTTATCATTTATTCAAAGAAAAACCAGGCCTAGCCTTTCGACCTGCCGGTGATGCCATGGATGATGAATTCCTGAAAAAACGTTTTACGGAGCTTGCGAACCGCTGTTACCGGGAGAATCGGTATGCCTTTACCGGTTTTCTCGGAATCGGTGAGCTGGCTTCTTTTTATGCGGTTCTGCCGTCCCTTCCGCCTGTCCCTTACACGCTTTACGGCGGGACCGAGACCGCGGAAAGACTGGTTTTGCGGTTCGGAGACGAGGAGACGCTAGGCTATGACGAGCCGTTCCCGATCGTGTTTCTTTCCGTGAAGCCGCTGATGCAGAAATTCGCCGATGACTTAAGCCACCGGGACATCCTCGGCGCTGTGATGAATCTCGGCATTACGAGGGAAATGATCGGCGATATCTACCTAAAAGACAACGAGGCGTACATTGCTTGTCTTTCTACAATGGTAGAATACATTGCGGAAAATCTGACACGAATCCGCCATACTTCTGTTGTCTGTAAGCAGGTTGAAACCCTCCCGGAGGTGGCGGTCGGAGCGCCGGAGGAATTAAGCCTTTCCATCGCCTCGGAACGCATCGACGGGATTATCGCGAAGGGCTTTAACCTGTCCCGAAACGAAGTGAACGAACTGTTTCGCAGGCAGCTTGTATTTCTTAACGGCAGGCTTTGCGAGAATAACAGCCGCATGCTGAAAAAGGACGAGCAGGTGACCGTGCGCGGCTACGGACGGCTTACGTTTCGGGAGATTACCGGAACGAGCCGGAAGGGGAAGATGTACGCAAGAGTCGAGCGGCTCGGAAGAGGAAAGTAGCGTTGCTGCTTCTTATCGGAGCTTCTTGCAAAACGCCGGGGAACACCGCATCTGCTTCCGCAAAAAAGTACCCCGGAACCGGTATTTTTATGTGGCATTTTCCGACACATTGTGATACCATAAAAACGAATAAAGCGGGACGCATCAGCGACCGTTTCAATAAACATTTCGGAGGAAACAGTATGGATCCCAACAAGAGACCGGAAACGATGGAAAGAATTACCACCCCTGCACTCGCGAAGGCATTTATCGACGAGCAGGTTGCCGCTATACAGGCGCAGGTGGGCGATAAGAAGGTGCTTCTTGCACTGTCGGGCGGCGTAGACAGTTCGGTAGTTGCGGCACTTCTGATTAAGGCAATCGGCAAGCAGCTGACCTGCGTGCATGTAAACCACGGACTGCTTAGAAAAGGCGAGCCCGAGCAGGTTATCGATGTATTCGGCAAGCAGTTGAATGCGAATCTGATTTATGTCGATGCAATCGACCGGTTCCTTGATAAGCTCGCGGGCGTTTCCGATCCCGAGACGAAGCGTAAGATCATCGGCAAGGAGTTCATTGAAGTATTTGCCGAGGAAGCGAGAAAGCTTGACGGCGTTGAGTTTCTTGCGCAGGGTACCATTTATCCCGATATTCTCGAGAGCCATGGCGTAAAGGCACACCACAACGTAGGCGGCCTTCCGGAGGATCTCAATTTCGAGCTTGTGGAGCCCGTGAAGCTTCTTTATAAGGACGAGGTTCGTGTTGTCGGTAAGGAACTCGGCCTTCCGGATAACATGGTTTACCGTCAGCCGTTCCCGGGTCCCGGACTCGGTGTTCGCTGCGTCGGCGCCATCACCCGTGACCGTCTCGAGTCGCTTCGCGAAGCCGATGCCATCGTTCGCGAAGAAATCGGCAAGCTTGACCCGGTACCGTGGCAGTATTTCTGCGCGATTCCGGATTTCACCTCGACCGGCATCCGTTACGTCGACGGCAAAGGTGAGCGGTACATGGGTTGGGCGGTAGTCATCCGCGCGGTCAACACCGTAGATGCCGTAACCGCTACCGTGCCCGAGATTCCTTTCAAGATGCTTTGCACAATCCGCGACCGCATCATCGCTACGGTTCCCGGCGTTAACCGTGTGCTTTGGGACATCAGCGAGAAGCCGGTAAGCACGATTGAATGGGAATAAAAAACTTCTGTCTATTAGCTGACAAACTCATTGAGCCTGAAAATTATACATTGAAAAATGCAAAGCTGATTGAAGGCGGCGTGTGACATTTTCCGCTTGCGAAGGCTGTGCTTTTACAGTACAATGGAAGAGGATTCAATCCGAATCATTATGATTAGGGAAGGAGAATGGCATGATTTTAGTTAACACGGATTACATCACCGGGTACAATCTTCTGATGCTCGGGCTCGTAAAAGGAAGCACCGTTCAGTCCAAGCACATCGGAAAGGACATCGGGGCAGGCTTTAAAAGCATCGTCGGAGGTGAGCTTAAGGGTTACACCGAGATGATGGAGGACGCGAGAAAAGAGGCTACCGCCCGCATGATTCGCGAGGCAGAGAGCATGGGCGCCGATGCGGTTGTCAACGTCCGCTTTACCACGTCTTCGATCACGCCCGGAGCTGCGGAAGTAATTGCTTACGGAACGGCTGTAAAGTTCGGCTGATCCCGAAATGAAAAGTTCAAAAGACCGGTTGTCGCAAAAAGCGGCAGCCGGTTTTCTGCTTTTGCGGAAAGGCTGTCGGGGATTGCCTTTTTCAAAAGAGTGTAGTATACTGTCGGCAAATTGCTTTTTTGTAAGAAAAAACGGTTTATTTTCCGGTTTACCGGTTGTTTGAAAAGGAGAAATGATATGAGCACGAATACTACCCCGGACGGATGTACCCATGACTGTTCCACGTGCGGATTGAACTGCAGTTCCAAATCCGAAAACGAGCATCATGAGCATGCGCAGAACAACGACCTGCTCGCGCCTCTCAATGCGCAGAGCAAGGCAAAGCGTGTCATCGGTGTCGTCAGCGGCAAAGGCGGCGTCGGAAAATCTCTGGTTACGTCCCTTCTCGCGGTTACGATGCAGAAGAACAGCAGAAAGACTGCTGTTTTGGATGCGGATATTACCGGGCCTTCGATTCCGAAGGCATTCGGCGTGAAAGGACCTGCATACGCCACGGATCTCGGAATCGTTCCCGCCACCGGCAAGAGCGGTATCAAAATTATGAGCGTGAACCTTCTGATGGAGCAGGAGGACGCTCCGGTCGTATGGCGCGGACCTGTCATTGCGGGAACCGTAAAGCAATTCTGGACTGACGTGGTATGGGGCGATGTGGACTATATGTTCGTAGACATGCCGCCCGGAACCGGAGATGTTCCGCTTACGGTATTTCAGTCGCTTCCGCTTGACGGAATCGTCATCGTAACAAGCCCTCAGGACCTTGTCTCGATGATCGTCGGCAAAGCGGTTAACATGGCGAAGATGATGAACATCCCGATTCTCGGAATCGTTGAGAATTACAGCTATATGGAATGTCCTCACTGCGGAGAAAAGCTCTCTGTTTTCGGCGAAAGCCATATTGAGGAAGTCGCAGCTAAATATGAGACGCTCGTTCTTGCGAAGCTTCCGATTTGCCCGAACATCGCGGCTTTGATTGATGCCGGAAAAGTGGAAGAGGCAGAACTTCCGGAAATTCTTCCGGCTGCAGAAATCATTGAGCGTCAGATGGCACTTGTGTAAGTAATCTTTGTTTCGGTAACGCTCGGAACAAGTGTCAAGTCGATTCTTCCGGATACTTTCAAGGACTGCGCCAATCTGAAGGAAATCACCTATCAGGGGACCAAAGCAGAGTGGGAGGCTGTCGATAAGAGAGACGGCTGGAACGGCGGAATCGAAGGCATTGTCATCCATTGCACGGACGGGGATTTATAAGACTTCTCTTAAGGGCGCGGAAGCATAAGTTTTTTGATTCCCGCTCTTGACAAATTCATATACTCTATACTACAATGGTAGTGTGTGTAAATTCGGAAGGAGTATGCGATGCGGGTAATCGCCGGTAAAGCAAGACGACTGCAGTTGGAAACGCCGGCCGGATCGACGACCAGACCGACGTCTGACATGATAAAGGAGACGTTGTTCAACATCCTTCAGCAGGATTTGTATGATGCGGTTTTCCTCGATTTGTTCGCCGGAAGCGGCGGAATCGGAATCGAAGCATTAAGCCGCGGCGCAAAGTACTGCTGCTTTACTGATAACAACAAGGATGCGCTCCGCTGCATACGAAACAATCTGAATCATACGAAGCTTGCCGATCAGGCGACGGTGTACGGAATGGATTTTACGTCCGCTCTTTTGAAGATGCGGGACGAAAGACGTACATTCGATATCGTCTTTTTGGATCCCCCGTACGAAAAGGGAATCGAAGTAACGGCACTCAGGCTTCTTAAAGAATACGGCCTGCTTCGGGAGGGTGCGACAGTCATTGTGGAAGCCTCCCTGAAAACACCGATTGAGGAAACGGACGGACTCGGGTACCGTGTGGATCGGGTGAAGACCTACAAATCCAATCAGCACTGGTTCCTGACCGAAGGAGAATAGATGAAAGTCGGAATATATGCCGGTAGTTTTGATCCGGTTACCTTAGGACATCTCGATGTCATCGAGCGGGCTTCCCGCATTGTCGATAAGCTGATCATCGGTGTCCTGAACAATACGAATAAGACCCCTTCCTTTACGGCAGAGGAGCGCGTGGAACTGATCCGCCGCGTGACCAAAGACATTCCCAACGTCGAGGTGGAGACCTTTGACGGGTTAACCGTGGAATTTGCCAAAAAGAAGAATGCACGCATTCTCGTGAGAGGCCTTCGTGCGGTTACCGACTTCGAGTATGAATTGCAGATTGCCCAGCTGAATCATAAGCTGGATCCGAAGATTGATACGATTTTCCTGACGACGAGCGTGGAGTATTCTTATTTGAGTTCGAGCATCGTAAAGGAAATCGCCCACTTCGGCGGAGACATCAGCAAGCTGGTGCCGAAGGAAGTCAAACAGGATATTTACGATAAGTTATCAGGCAAGTAAGAGGAGTTAAATAATTCATCAAATTAACAATTGCGCAAAGGAGAGAAAGTCATGGTCAATCGTCTTGAGCAGCTGATCGACGGAATTTATGAATATCTGGAAGGATGCAAGCCGATCAAACTGCAGCCCGGAAAGGTATCGGTTAACAAAGAAGAACTCTTTGAAATGTTAGACGAGCTGAAGCAGAGAACCCCTGATGAAATCAGAAGATATCAGAAGATTATCGCCAACCGTGATTCCATCATCGCTGCCGCCGAAGAGAAGGCCGAGCAGATTATCGAAGAGGCAAGAGGCAAGGCAAGACAGCTTGTAAGCGAGCACGAGATCATGCAGCAGGCTTATGCGAGAGCCAATGAGATGGTTGCTTCCGCAAGCGGCGAGGCAGAGGAGATGCTCTCGAGCGCCAACAACGATGCGAACCAGATTCGTACCGGTGCTCTCAGCTATGCAAACGATATCATGACGGATATGGAGAAGATTCTGAACAATGCTTACTCCTCCGCAAGAGATCATTTCGACGGTTTGGTATCGACCCTGAAGGAGAGCTACGATGTTGTTGCGGCTAACCGTCAGGAGCTCTATCAGCAGCTGAATCCGAAGGAAGCCGCTACGGTTTACGATGATCCGATTGCGACGGTTTCCGCCGAAGAGGATGACGATGACAATTTCGAATTTGATGAGAATACGTTCCTTGAGAACATCGACGAGTAGTTTACGGTAACAGTAAGGCGCAGCCAAACGGGCTGCGCTTTTTTCAATGTCTATACGGTTAAGAATTTCCGGAGCCTTTCGTCAGAAACGGTTGCGCCTTTTCCGAACAAAACGTGGTTGTATAATGCGGTTGCCCGCAGCTCGGTTTGAAGCAGGTGCTCCGCGGCTTCCGGCAGGGCTTTCCGGTCTTTGTTAAGCCTTACTAAAAGCGGGGCGGAAGATTGTTCCGCAAGCTGCCCGAGAAGCGGTGCAGCCTCTTTTCGCATGCCGAGAACATGCAGATACGGGATATGAGGCATGCTGCGGTATGCCTGATCGGCTTCCTTCGTGATGCCGAGAAGAACATGGCACAGGGCACGGTTTACATGCGAAAGCGTATGGGACCGCTCCTGTATGGCTTCCGCAAGCGACGTCCATGTAAAAGGCTGTTTGGCAGCCTCCGAAAGCCTTCTTGCGGTATCCCCCGAGATATCGGCGAACGATTCGAGTTCCTCTGCGGTCTTACCGTGCAGGGCGGAGAACAACTGTCCGCTGCAATCGTTGGGACATACGGCGTACGGGAGAACTTCTTCGTAGAGACTGTGCACATTTTCCGGAACGGAAGCAAGCCAGGATGCCTTCGTTTCCATCATGCCGCGAATGGCCGTTGCCGAGGCAAATTCCCCGCCGTCCGTGTCATGGTATCCGCTGCCGATCCGTTCAATCGGAACAGAGGAAAATACGACGCCTTTTCGAAGCATGGCCTTCTCATATTCGACTGCCAGAATGTTGTTCGGGGCGGAAAGAGAGGCGCCCTCGTCCCCGGTGATCTTGCGGTAGGCATCGAGCCGGGCGGCAGGATAGGAACGGCCGGAGGAAAGTCCATCCTTAAGAAGTTCCTTGTAGAGGTCACTTTCTTCGCTGAAGAATGCAGCGGCGCGACGGATTTCCGATACGGTCTTTTTAAATGAGGCCTCACCGCCGCCGCACTCGACACCGTAGGAGACGGCATTGACGCCCAAATCGGCAAATGCCCGAATCGCGCCCTCCGAAAACAGCTCCGCACTGGCGGCGGCACTGAAGACGGGAAGCTCGATGACGATGTCGGCGCCGTTTTTAAGCGCAGCCTCGGCACGGACGTATTTGTCCATGACGGCAGGCGTCCCGCGCTGCACAAAATTGCCGCTTTGAAGCACAATAACAGAATCACATCCGGAGCGCCTGCGCGCCTCACGGATGTGATATGCATGACCGTTGTGAAACGGATTATATTCGGCTGTAATACCGAGCAGCTTCATTACATTTTCTCCGGTTCCGGATAATCCACACCAAAGGTATCTACGGTAACTTCCTTCATGATGACGGGAGTGATCGGCTTGTCGTTCCAGTTGCGGCGCACATGCGCGATCGCGTCAACGACGTCAAGGCCTTCCGTAAGCTTGCCGAACGCGGCATACTCACCGTCAAGGTGAGGAGAGGTTTCATGCATGATGAAAAACTGCGAACCGGCGGAATTCGGGTTCATGGCGCGTGCCATCGAAAGAACGCCGGCCGTGTGCTTCAGATCGTTCTTGAAACCGTTATGGCTGAACTCCCCGCGAATGCTGTAGCCGGGATCACCGGTGCCGGTTCCCTTCGGGCATCCGCCCTGAATCATGAAACCGGGGATTACGCGGTGGAACGTAAGACCGTTATAAAAACCCTTCCTGACAAGGGAAATGAAATTGTTCACCGTGTTGGGAGCAATTTCGGGATAGAGCTCCGCCTTCATGACGGCGCCGTCATCCATGGTAAATGTTACGATGGGATTCATAAGCTACCTCCTGAAAAAAACTGATGAATGCGGGCAGCAGCCGCTGAATGAATGTCGACTCCGTCGACAAGCGGCCGCTTCGCATTAAGGAATCCTCCCGCTGCGCGGGCCCCTCCTTAATACTACTGAACGAATGCATGATATATAACATTAATTGCATCCTCGAAATCGGTATTGGAAACACCGATGATGATGTTCAACTCACTCGAGCCCTGGTCAATCATGCGGATGTTAATCGACGCACGGTCGAGGGCGGAGAAGATGCGGGCGGCAACACCGCGGTTTGACTTCATGCCGCGACCGACGACCGCAATCAGGGCGATATCGGTGGAAATGTCGATGGCGTCGGGATTGCAGAGTTTGTGAATCTCGGCGAGAACCGTCTGCTCCTTTGCCTCGAATTCGGTCTGGTGCACAACGACGGTCATCGTATCGATACCGGAAGGCATATGCTCAAAGCTGATGCCGTTATCCTCGAAGGCCTGCAGGAGACGACGGCCGAAACCGATTTCGGCATTCATCATATCCTTTTCCACGTTGATGGCGGTAAAGCCCTTCTTGCCGGCAACACCGGTGATCGTGAACGAAGGCTTGCGGGACGTGTTCTCGACAATCAGCGTACCGGGATCCTTGGGGGAATTGGTGTTCTTGATGTTAATCGGGATGCCTGCGGTACGAACCGGGAAAATGGCATCCTCGTGCAGTACATTGAAGCCCATGTACGCAAGCTCCCGAAGCTCACGGTAGGTGATGACGTCGATGACCTTCGGATTCTCGACGATGCGGGGATCGGTCACGAGACAGCCCGAAACGTCGGTCCAGTTCTCGTAGAGATTGGCCTGTACGGCTCTTGCGACAACAGAACCGGTAATGTCGGAACCGCCGCGGGAGAACGTCTTCACGCGTCCGTCCGGAAGGGAACCGTAGAAGCCCGGAATGACAGCATTCTTCATGTCGCGAAGCTTCTCGGAAAGAGCGGCATTCGTCTCTTCGGCACGGAAGGTTCCGTCCTGCGAGAAGAAAATGTATTCCGCGGAATCGATGAACGGGAAGCCGAGATAAGCGGCCAGAACAATGCCGTTCAGATACTCGCCGCGGGAAGCGGCATATTCCCGTCCCGCATGTGCCTTGAAATCCGCACGAAGCGTGTCGAATTCCTTATCAAGGGACAGGTTCATTCCGAGACCGTCGATGATCTCGACATAACGCTTTTTGATGGCGGAAAGGGCGTCGTCAAAATCCGCATCCTGCTCGGCAAGAGCATAGCAGGAATACAGCATGTCCGTTACCTTCGTATCGGCGCTGTGACGCTTTCCGGGGGCGGAGGGAACGACAAACCGGCGATCCGGATCCGCCTTGATGATATCCTTTACTTTTCGAAACTGATCGGCGCTTGCAAGAGAGCTTCCGCCGAATTTTACAACCTTAACCATACACGCGAACTCCTTAATGAAAATACTTTCACAAATTCTACGATACACATTTTTTGTAAATATGCAAGGGAAAATGTGAAAAAACTGTTTTATTAAGGGAAATTTTCATTGGTTTTCTTTACTTTTTTCTACGATTATGGTAAGATATTATGGGTTTAGATGTGTTTAGCTTTTCGAAAGGATTCGATGTTTATGGAGAGAATCATTTCCGTCATCGCGGAAAAGGTAACGGCGGCATTTCTCGCTGCCGGGTATGAGGACCGTTTCGGAGCCGTAAAGGTTTCCGACCGTCCCGATTTGTGTCAGTATCAATGCAACGGCGCCATGGCCGCCGCAAAGCAATACCATAAAGCTCCGATTCTGATTGCCAATGAAATTGTAAAGGTTCTTGCGGAGGATCCGCTCTTTTCGCAGGCGGAGGCTGTTGCCCCCGGATTCATCAACCTTTCCGTCGGACCGGAGTTTCTTGCGGATTACGTAAGTCAGATGCAGAAGGAACCGAAGTTCGGCCTGCAGACTGCAGAGAACCCGCAGACGGTTGTGGTGGACTACGGCGGAGCCAATGTTGCAAAACCGCTTCATGTGGGGCATATGAGACCGGCGGTTATCGGTGAGGCAGTAAAAAGAATACTTCGGTATGCAGGACATAAGGTGATCGGTGACGCACACCTCGGCGACTGGGGGACCCCGATCGGACTGATCATCACAGAACTAAAAGTGAGACAGCCTGACCTGGTATATTTTGATCCGGACTACACGGGCGAATATCCGAAGGAAGCACCGTTTGATGTTTCCGAACTCGAAGAGATTTATCCGTACGCGAGCAAGTGGTCGAAGGAACATGAGGACTACCGTGAAGAGTCCCGTAAAGCAATCCTCGAACTGCAGCAGGGACGCAGAGGATATATGGCTCTTTGGGAACACATCATGCGTGTTTCCATGGAGGACCTTAAAAAGGCTTATGATAACCTCGGTACGGTATTTGATATCTGGGGCAAGGAGAGCGACGCGCAGAAGTACATTCCCGACATGGTCAAAGACATGAAGGAGAACGGCTACGCGCACCTCAGCGAAGGCGCTCTTGTTGTGGATGTCAAGGAAGAGACTGATACGAAAGAGATGCCGCCTTGCATGATTTTAAAATCGGACGGCGCGACGCTTTACAACACGACCGATCTGGCAACCATCGTGGAGCGTATGACAAAATACAATCCCGACCGGATCATTTACATTGTGGACAAGCGGCAGTCGCTTTATTTCGAGCAGATTTTCCGCTGCGCGAAGAAAACGAAGATCGTAAAGCCGGAGACGGAACTTACGCATATCGGTTTCGGCACGATGACCGGCAAGGACGGAAAGCCGTTCAAGACAAGAGACGGCGGAGTCATGAGACTCTCCATGCTGATCGACCTGATTACCGAGGAAGTTCGCTCGAAGATGGCCGACCGCGAAATGCCCGAAGAGGAACGCGATAAGATCGCGAAACAGATCGGACTTGCGGCGCTTAAGTACGGCGACCTCAGCAACCAGCCGACGAAGGATTACATTTTCGACATCGAACGGTTTACCTCGTTTGAAGGCAACACCGGGCCGTATATTCTTTATACGATGGTCCGGATCAAATCCATTCTCAGTAAGCTTACCGACGCCCCGAACGTGGCGCATGTTGCGGGAAGGGAATACGGACCGGAAGAAAGCGCATTGCTTCTGACTGTTGCCAGATTCACCGACAGCGTCGAAAAGGCTGTGGCGGAGCTTTCCCCGATGAGAATCTGCCAATACATTTACGAACTGGCAGACTGCTTCAACGGATTCTATCACGCAAACAAGATTGTGACAGAGCCGGATGAAGCGAAGAAGGCTGACTGGATTGCCCTTTTGAAAACAACACTCGGAATACTAAATGACTGTATAGAGATGCTGGCATTTGAAGCGCCGGACAAGATGTGAGAAAGGAGTCACTTGAACATGAGAAAAGTTAAATGGGCCAGGCTTTTGGGAGTTGTAATGACCGTGCTTACGGTATGGCTGTGCTTTGCCCCCGCAGGAGCCGTTTTTGCTGCGGACGGAGCCGACAAGAAGACAACCCCCACGCCCACTCCGATTCAGGACTATGTGAATAAAGATCAGTATTTGACCGGTTATTACCGCGGTTATGTAACGCAGGACAATTCCGCCGTACGCGAAGGCCCCGGAACGAAGACCTACCCGATTCTGAAACTCGATGACGGTACCGAAGTTAAGCTCCAGAAGGGCACCGAAGTATTCGTATACGGCGAGACCAAGGATATCGACCTTGATGTCTGGTACCACATCAAAGGTACGTTCAAGAACCAGGAATTCGAAGGCTATCTTTACATCAAGCGTATCAACAGAGAGAATACACAGATTAAGTTTACGCCTGCTCCTACGCCTTCTCCGTCCCCGACTCCTACGATCAGTCTTGAGGAGCCCACGAAGGATCCCGGCAAGACCAACGATCCTTCTTCCGTTTCTCCGGCACCGACCTCCAACATTTCCGACATCGGAGAGAAGTCCAAGAAGGGCGACGGATGGAAGCTGCTCTTTGTATTCTGTATCGTCGTGATTGTGTTGATTATCATCTATACCATTTTCCAGCGTGTTCAGGAGAAGAAGTTGGAAGAGGAGATGGAGCGCTACAGCAAGAGACGTCCCGCGATGGAGCGTCTGGACGGCGAGGATGAAGAGGACTTCAAGGAAGCCAAGAAGAAGTATTATGCAAGCATGAATCTCGGTCATCCGAATTCGCGTAAGCCGAAGAGCGGCGCCGCAAAGCCCGCTGCTTCGTATGACGATGACAATCTGGATGACGACTTCGACGATCTCGATACCAAGAGTTCCTCGAAGAGCGGCAAGAGCGATTATTTCGACGATGAAGACTTTACGGATGAGGATGTAAAGGTTGTCAACGATTTCCGCGCCAAGGGACACAGCAAGGCCGCGGATGACTTGGATGACGATTTCTCCGAAGACGATCATGCATATTTCAACCGTCTGAAGGGTAAGACGGAAGCTCCGTCGGAAAATGCCATTAAGAAGGCCGGCAGTGCGGCCAGCATTCTTGACGAGGCTCCGAATGTGGATTCCTACTTCGAGGCTGATGAGCCGACGAGGGAGGAACACCTCAGAAACGCACTCGATGCCCTGAAACCGGAAGACAGCTTTGTTCATAAGCTTTACGGTGAGGGTGTCGTTGTCGACAACAGCGATTCCGAGATTATTCAGGTTCGCTTCGGCAGAGACCTTCGTTTCCTGAAGAAGGACAAGATTGCGAAGAAGGAACTTATCGACCTGTAAACCGCGGAATATCGGAAACCAAACGCATTTCTCTTGGGTGTGGGCAACCACACCCAAGTGCTAGGTTAAGGAGGATTTCGTTTTTTTCATGAAAAGACTTTTTCGGGAAGACATTAAAATCTATTTGTCGAATGTCCTGATGGCTTTGATGTCGGCTGTCGTTTTGGAGCTGGCATTTGCCCTCGGCGCCGTGACGAAGAACAAGGGACTTACCGCGACCGCGCTTCAGCTGTTTCTTTACGTGCTTGTCGTGTTGCTCGTCATGTTCCTTGTAATGAGCGGAAAAGCCTTTTATCAGAAGCTCAGAGGCGAGACGTATTACCCGACCAAGATGGAGCAGGGATATTCGTCTTATACCCTGCTGGGCGGACTGACGCTCATGTACAGTCTGCTCCTGTTCGGGCTTGCGCTTTTGTACTTTTTAATGCTCGGTCTTAACATCGCATGGTGTTCGAAGGCGTTTCCGGACGAGCGGGACGAACTGACCTCTTTGATCCAAAAGCTTTTTGAGGGCAGCAACAACCGTGCTCTTTTGTATTTTTCGGCAGCTGTCGATTTCTTCATGATTGTGTTCTCCATTACGGCGCTTCTGTTTTTCTCTGCCGTGATGGCCTACAATCTTTTCACGAAGAGCCGCTACTCGGGCTTTCTGGCAGCCATCTTTTTTGCCATGCTCGGCTATGCGGTTGCCACGATTAACATCAATATGACCAATGTGAAAGATACGGTTATGCAGCACTTCATGAGTGCCGGTGTGCAGGCCGTTTTCTCTGTCATTTTCCTTGCGATTACTCTCGCTTCCCTGAAGAAGCACGAGTGGATCGACGAGCCCCATTGATGATTCATTATTCTGATTTTTACTGATTTTCGGAGGATTTTCGTTATGGCAGTTATCAAGCCTTTTCAGGCAATCAGACCGGCACAGTCGGTAGCAGACAGAGTTGCGGCTCTGCCTTATGATGTCTACAACCGTAAGGAGGCCAAGGAGGCAGCCCTTAAGGAGCCCCTGTCCTTTTTGAATATCGACCGTGCGGAGAGCAACCTTCCCGACAGCGTGGACACCTATGATCCGATCGTTTACGAAAAGGCGAAGGAACTGCTTGATGCGAGAATTGCCGACGGAACGTTCATCACGGATTCCGGACGCTGCTATTTTGTTTATGAGCTTACGATGGACGGACGCGCGCAGACCGGCATTGTGGCATGTGCCTCGATTGACGATTATGTGAGCGGCGTCATCAAAAAGCATGAGAATACAAGAGAAGAGAAGGAACTGGACCGTATCCGCCACGTGGATGCGCTTGATGCGCAGACCGGTCCTATCTTCCTTGCTTACCGCAGCAACCCCGTGATCAGCGAAGTAATGAACCGTTACCGCGAAACGGAGCCCCTGTACGCATTTACGGCCGATGACGGCATCTCTCACCGCGTGTGGAGAATTGCCGATCCGGCTGACGTTAAGCGGATTCAGGACGCTTTTGCGGGCATCGGACAGATTTACATCGCCGACGGACATCACCGCGCGGCCAGTGCCGTTAAAGTCGGCCTGAAGAGAAGAAAAGAGCATCCCGATTATGACGGAACCGAAGAGTTTAACTTCTTCCTGTCCGTTCTGTTCCCGGAAGACCAGCTGATGATTCTTCCGTACAACCGCGTCGTGAAAGACCTGAACGGCTATACGAAGGAGCAGTTTCTTAATAAAATTTCCGAAAACTTCGAAGTCAGAAAAATCGGAACGGAGCCTTATGCACCGAAGGCAAAGGGAACGTTCGGCATGTTCCTCGACGGGTTCTGGTATGAACTTACCGCAGGAGTCAAAATGCTTGAGATTACCGATCCGGTAGCCTCTTTGGATGTTTCCCTGTTACAGGATTATCTGCTCGGACCGGTTCTCGGAATCGGCGATCCGCGCATTGACAAGAGAATAGATTTCATCGGAGGAATCCGCGGCCTAAAGGAGCTTGAGAGGCGGTGCAATCTGGATATGAAAGTGGCATTTTCCATGTATCCCACGCAGATTACGGAGCTGTTTGATGTGGCGGATGCAGGCCTTTTGATGCCGCCGAAGTCCACCTGGTTTGAGCCCAAGCTTCGGAGCGGCCTTTTCATTCACAAATTATCATAAAGGAGTTGAACGGCGGCCGGCAGGCGGGCGTGAAGTCCGCTGCCCCGCCGTCTTTTTATCATGAGCATATTATCCGTGGAGAACCTGTCACACGGCTTCGGCGACCGCGCGATATTCCGTGACGTGACGTTCCGGCTTTTGGCGGGCGAGCACATCGGGTTGATCGGAGCCAACGGAGAGGGAAAGAGCACATTTTTCAATATCATCACCGGACATCTGATGCCGGACGAGGGAAATGTCACATGGGCGAAACACGTGCGTGTCGGTTATCTGGACCAGCACACCGTATTAAAGCCCGGCATGACGATTCGCGACGTCCTCGCCTCCGCTTTTTCATGGCTGTATGAAAAAGAAGAGGAAATCAATGCCATCTGCGATAAGATGGGCGATGCCGATGAGAATACGATGAATGAACTGATGGAGGAGATGGGCGTGCTGCAGGAGATGCTTGAGCAGCATGATTTCTATTCCATCGATACAAAGATTGATGAAATCGGGCGTGCCTTCGAGCTGGACGCGCTCGGGTTTGACAAGGACGTCAGCGAGCTGTCGGGCGGTCAGCGTACCAAGGTGCTTCTCGCGAAGCTTCTTTTGGAAAAGCCGGACATTCTGCTTCTCGACGAGCCGACGAACTATCTCGACGAACAGCATATCACATGGCTCACGCGTTACCTTAGCGACTATGAGAATGCGTTCATTCTGATTTCGCACGACATTCCGTTCCTGAACAGCGTTGTCAATGTCATCTGGCATGTGGAGAACGCACAGCTTACAAGGTATCCGGGAGACTATGACCGGTTCCTTGAGGTCTACGAGATGCGTAAGGGGCAGATTGAGGCCGCTTACAACCGCCAGCAGCAGGAGATTAAGGAATTAAAGGATTTCGTTGCCCGTAACAAATCACGTGTCGCGACAAGAAACATGGCGATGTCCAGGCAGAAGAAGCTTGACAAGATGGATGTCATCGAGCTTGTGAAGGAGAATCCGAAGCCGGAGTTTTACTTTAAGGAGGCACGCGTTCCTTCGCGTGTCGTCATTGAGACAACGGACCTTGTCATCGGCTATGACCGTCCGCTTTCCCGCCCACTCAACCTGAAGATTGAGCGTGGGCAGAAGGTGATTTTAAAGGGTGCAAACGGAATCGGTAAGACAACGCTTCTTCGAAGCATTCTCGGGCAGATTCCGGTGATTGCCGGTAAGGTTACGCTCGGGGATTATCTTGCAATCGGCTATTTCGAGCAGGAACTCTCGGGAGAAGGCACGAAAACGTGCATGGACGAGTTCTGGGACGAGTATCCGAGTTACACGAACTACGAGGTACGCTCCGCACTCGCCAAATGCGGCCTGACAACCAAGCATATCGAAAGCCAGGTACGGGTGCTTTCGGGCGGCGAGCAGGCAAAAGTACGGCTTTGTAAGCTGATGAACCGGGAGAGTAACCTTTTGATTCTCGACGAGCCGACCAACCATCTCGATGTCGACGCGAAGAGTGAGCTGCACCGTGCGCTTTCCGAGTACAAGGGCACCGTCATGATGGTGTGTCATGAGCCGGAATTCTATGAAGATCTTGCAACGACCGTAATTGATTGCAGCGAGTGGAGTCTGCTTGCATAAAAACATAAAGGAGGATATGAAATGAGTTTGACAAATGTTACGCCGGCGGCAACGCTGAAGAAACCGGGAGAGCATAACCCGCTGATGACCCAGCGGTTCGGCGCAGATCCCTATGCACTTGTCTACAACGGTAGAACGTACATCTATATGACTGCCGATGTAATCGAGACGAACCCGGACGGTTCGCCGAAGGCGAACAGCTACCAGAAAATCAACAAGATCAACGTTATTTCGTCCGATGATCTGGTGAACTGGACCGACCACGGTTCCATTTTCGCCGCAGGTGACGAAGGAGCAGCCAAATGGGGCGGAAACTCCTGGGCTCCGGCAGCAGCCTGCAAGGAAGTAAACGGAAAGATGAAATTCTTCCTGTACTTTGCCAACAGCGGAAACGGCATCGGCGTGCTTTCTTCGGACAGCCCGACCGGACCTTTCACCGATCCGATCGGTAAGGCACTCATCAACCGCGACACGCCGAACTGCGCAAATGTGACATGGCTGTTCGACCCGGCCGTATGGGTGGATAAGGACGGCAGCGCCTACATCTATGTCGGCGGCGGTGTACCCGGATGGCCTCCGACCGAAGAGCAGATTGAACATCCCCACACGGCCCGCGTGGCAAAACTCGGGGATGACATGATTTCTCTCGCGACCGACCCGATTGCGATTGATCCTCCGTTTTTGTTCGAGGACTCCGGCATTAACCGTATCGGTGACACCTATTACTACAGCTACTGCAGCAACTTTAACGTGGACGGGCATTCGAACGCGTCGAAGTACAACCTTGAGAACGGTCAGATCTGCTACATGACCTCGGGCAGTCCTTTCGGACCGTTTACGTATCAGAAGGCCATTCTGAAGAATCCCGGCTTCTATTTCGGACCGGGCGGAAACAACCATCACTGCATCTTCGAATTCAACGGACGGTACTATATTACCTACCATTCGCAGATTCTCGATGCACCTCTTAAGACGGGCGGCGGCTACCGCTGCACGCATATTGACGAACTGACGGTTAATAAGGACGGTTCCATCGAGATGGGAACCGGAACGAGAACCGGCGTTAAGCAGCTGAAGTGCTTCAATCCTTACGAGAGGGTTTCTGCGGCTACGATGAGCACGATGGGCGGAATCGAAACGGTTCCCGCGGATGAGCAGACGAAAGCCTGCGGCTCCGGCACGATGAAGGTTTCGGGCATCGACGACGGTGACTGGATTCTCGTATCCGGCGTGGACTTCGGCCCGGACGGTGCAGCTTTGTTCGGCGGCACATTTTCCGTGGAAAAGGGCGCAAAAGGCTCGGTTACGGTACGTCTTGACAGTCTTACGGACGGTAAGGATGCAGTAACGCTTCCGGTTTCGGACGGTGGCGGCGCTTCTAGATACAGCGGCGGCATTTCGTTATCGGAGAAGATTACGGGCGTTCACGACGTATACTTTTTGTTCTCGGGTTCCGGCTACGAGTGGATTGACTGGAAGTTCGACAAATAAAACCGGGAGCCCAAGGGTGATTTCTGTAAAGAAACCCCTTTTTCCTGATTTCGGAAACCGTTCGGTATCCGGCAGCTTTTCTGATGCTGCCGGGTACCTTTTTTATGCCGGAAACGGCGCTTTATCCTGATTTTCACCCGTCGGGAGACCTTCGTTTTTGCGAAAAGACCCCAAACCTCCGAAAAAACACGGAAAATGCACGAAAATGTCAAGGAACTGTAAGGAAAACGTAACATTTATCGCTTTTCTTTGCCGGGGAAGTATGGTATAATTAAAAGGACTATTGGATGGGAGGATTTTGCCGGATGATTCATAACCAAAAGACAAGACTGATGACCCGGTGTGCCATCTATGATAAGCATGAAGGAGCCGACGATTTAAAGAAGTCAAGATTCTTCCGCGCGGATTATGTGCGGCTTGAAATTCTGAAGTCAATCATCGGAGTCACGGTCGGATATCTGATTGTCCTGATTATGATTATCATGTATTATCTGGAGTTTTTGATTAAAAATGCGTTGCTGCTGAATTATAAGATGTTGGGCACCAGGGCATTGGCTATTTACATTCTGATTCTCGCGGTCTACATCGTACTGTCTCTCGGCCGGGCTAAGTATGCGTACATTAAGTCCCATAAGCGGCTGGCGAAGTACTATAAGATGCTCGGAAGAATCCGCCGGATTTCCGAGGAACAGGATTACGAGAGAGAACTGGAAGAGGAGAATTGGGAGGAGATGCAGTCATGATGCTCTTATTTGAGATTCGTGCCAAGATTACGGAATTGTACCAGCGGCATGATCTGATTGTGAAGACGGCACTGAAGTTTCTCTTGATGTTTCTGTCATTTCGGAAACTCAGCAAGGTCATCGGATACAACACCGGCCTTTCGGGGTTCGGCGTCATTCTTGCCTTATCCGTATTTTCGGCGGTGCTTCCGCCTTCTTTGATGGTATTTGTCGCGGCTGCCTATATATTCCTGCAGCTGATTACGGCTTCCGTGCTGATTGCGGTCACGGTTGTTCTGATTTTTCTGGTCATGTACCTTTTCTTCCTTCGCTTCGCACCGAAGGAAGGCGTTACGATCATTGCAACGCCGCTTTTGTGCTCCATGGGATTTCCTTATGTGGTTCCGCTGTTCATCGGCATGTTCGGAAACATCTTCTCAATTGTTCCGGCGGCTTGCGGTGCGGTCGTATTTTATCTGCTCAGGGCAGTTAAGAACAACATCATCACGATAGATGAACTGAAGGCCGCAAAGGACCAGGCACTGGCCCTTTACATGAAGGTGCTTGATGACCTTTTGAAGAATCCGCATATGTATATTGTTATGGCGATTTTTGCGGTTGTCATCGTGGTCGTCGTACTCCTGAGAGCCATTAAGATGGATTATGCGTTTGAGATTTCACTCGGCGTCGGAACCGGCGTGATGATTCTGAGCTACATCATTCTCGGAGTATTCATGTACGACATGAATCTGTCGATCGGCAAGATGGTATTCGGAAGCCTGATATCGATGGGCATCGTATTTGTCTGCCTGTTCTTCTACAGAGTGCTGAATTACTCGGCGGCGGAGCATGTGCAGTTTGAGGACGAGCGGTATTACTATTACGTGACCGCGATTCCGAAGATTACCGCAAAGTCACCGAGACGCACCATCCGCAAGGTTATGTCCAGGAGCGAGGATACTCCTGAGGATGAGGATGAGGAATCTGCCATCGAGGCAATGAACTCGATGCTTGCCAATAAGAACAATCCGTACAGGCAGGAGCTGACGCCGGGAGATGCCAAGAGGCTCAGAAAAGACCTGGCTTCCAACCCCGAGCCGGATTATGACGAGGATGAGGACGACGAAGTTGTCATCACCGGACCGAAGAGCCGCGGCGGAAGGAAGAAGGCGCCTTTTGATTCGATCATATCCAAGCTTCGCGACATCGGAGCACTGCTTCCCGCGAAGAAGAAACGTACCGAGAAGCCCGTTCGTCCGATGGATATCGACGAAGAAGAGGAAGAAGAGGACGTAAACGAACAGTTATATTTCGCCGAGGATTCCGAAGACGGCGAAGAGGACGAGAAACTCAGATAAAGGAGGAATTCTTCCGTGTGGGATAACCTCAAAGATTTTCTTGCGAAGTATTTCAACCGGCTTTTGATTCCCCGGATTCATCTGCTTGACTGGGTGGAGATTCTGCTGATTGCATTTGTGCTCTATCACCTGATTAAGTGGATCAAGAGAACCAGAGCATGGTATCTGGTAAAGGGCATGGTCATCCTTGTTGTTGTCTGGGTGCTTGTTTCGCTGTTCCGCTTTACCGCAATTCAGTGGATTTTCGTGAATACGATTAACGTCGGAATCATTGCCATTTTCATCATCTTCCAGCCCGAGCTCAGGCGAGCGCTTGAACAGCTCGGTCAGAGAAGGCTTCTGAGCTTCTTCGGAGATTCCGATTCCGGAGAACGCTACTCCGATGAGACGAGAGACGAAATCCTGACCGGCGTGTTCGAAATGGCCAAGGTGAAGACCGGCGCGCTGATCTGCATAGAGGGTGTCATCAGTCTTGAGGATTACGAGCGAAGCGGCATTCCGACGGATTCGGTTGTCACGGCCGCTCTGCTGATTAACATTTTTGAAAAGAATACGCCGCTTCATGACGGCGCGGTCATCATCCGCGGTAACCGTGCGGCGGCTGCAACGTGCATTCTTCCGGTCTCGGAGAATATGCGTCTTTCGAAGGATCTCGGTACGAGACACCGCGCGGGCGTGGGACTCAGCGAAATAACCGACGCGCTTGTCATTATCGTTTCCGAGGAGAACGGAAAGGTTTCCATCGCCCAGAAGGGGCAGCTGATCCGCGGCGTGGATCAGGAGTTCCTTTCCAACAAGCTCTTGGAATTCCAGAACAAATCGACTCCGCAGAGCCGTCTGCTGTTCAGAAAGGAAAGAGAGAAAGATGGCAAAAAAGCTTAAAACCGAGGAGCAGAACCTGGGCAGGCGGATCAAGTCCGAAGAGATTAAAATCGGCAAAAAGCTGAAATCCGCCTTCAAAAAGCTCGGTGTCATGCTCACCCGTAATATCGGCGTCAAGCTCCTGTCCTTACTGCTGGCCTTTCTGATCTGGGTTACGATCATGAGCATTTCGGATCCGCAGACGACCAAGAAGATTGAAGGCATTGAGATTCAGACGCTGCACAGAGATGATTATAATGCCCTTCCGGAAAATGTGAACATTTCCCTTCAGACGGATGAAATCGGAACATTGTCCATCAAGGTCACCGGAAAGCGCTCCGAAGTGGAGAACCTCGGTCCGTCCGATTTTGTGGCAACCGCGGATTTCAACGATTTCGTCGGTAACGAAGGAAACGCCCTTCCGATTGTGGTTACGCCCCGCTCGGCAGGTCATGCGGACAGCTTGGAGATTACATTCCAGTCCCGTAAAGTTCTGCAGGTAAAGCGTGTGCAGAGCGAGACGAAGATGATCAGTGTCTCCATCAACAAGCTGAACGCTCCCGATGACCGGTACGCCCTGATTCGGGAACAGTCCTCCAATTCCCTGGAGGTTACCGGCCCGAAGGAAATTGTGGATGCCGTATCCAAACTCGTTGCGGATGTCGACGTTTCCGGCATGACGTCACCGAGACAGCGGTATCAGGTTCCGCTTTATCCGGTAGACAGCACGGGCGCCAGAATCGACGATGCGTCTCTGGAACTGAAGCAGAGCACCGTGGCCGTGCAGGTTGAGCTCCTTCAGGTGAAGGAGATACCCTTATTGGTAGATAAAGATGCCGCGAACGTCATGGATGGCTTCGGTATCTATGACTTTGAGTACAGCCCCAAAACCATCCGCATCGCGGCGGATGATGAAGTATTAAGGGAGCTTGAACTCATCGAGATTCCGTTTACGACCGAGAATCCCCTGATCAAAAGCATGCAGCCCGTTTCGAAGAATTTCAACATTCTGAAATACCTTCCCGACGGTGTCTACCTGAAGTCGGATACGTCGGATGTCATTGCGACGGCAACGGTTGAAGCCACGGGCGAAAAGGTGCTGACGATTGCAAAATCAAAGATCGAATACCGGAATCTGCCCGAAGGTCTGCGCCTTCCCGATGATTTGCTCAACGAGCTCGAGGACGATGCCGAAATCGATATTAAGGTGACCGGCTTCAAGCCGATCCTCGAAACCGTTACTTCGGCCGAGCAGCTGAAGCCCTTTGTGGATTTGAAAAATGTAACGAAACCCGGTCCCGTAGATTTATACATCGAATTTGACACGGGTAATCAATATGCGGAGCATCCGGATTGGAAGCCGAAGACAGAAACACAAATCGGATTGCAGATTTACGAGGCACTTTCGGAATAACGGAGTTGCCCGAAACCGGAAAGGAGGAGATGTCTATGGTACAGGCAACCTTAACCGTGAACAATGTAAAAGGGCTGCATATCAAGCCCGCCGGAGAGATGAGCCGGATCGCGCTTTCCCGTCCCTGCAGAGTCTATCTTCGAGTAAGGGAATATGAGGTAAATGCAAAGAGCGTTTTAGGCATTCTGAGCGCGCAGGTAAAATGCGGAGAACAGATTACCGTCGTCTGCGACGGCGAAGGCGAAGAGTATGTGCTGAAGGAGATTGAAGCCGCGGTGAACAACCGTTTCGGCATCGAGTAGGCGATATGAAGCATTTTGAACGATATCGGCGGAATCCCGTCCCCGAAATGACCGAAAGAAAGTGGCCCTATAGGACGATTGACCGGGCTCCCCTTTTCTGCAGCGTCGATCTGAGGGACGGAAACCAGGCTTTGATGGAACCGATGACGGTGGATGAGAAGACGGAGTTCTTCACCTACTTATTAAGGCTCGGGTTCCGTGACATTGAAGTCGGTTTTCCCGCCGCATCTTCCGTGGAATATGAATTTGTCCGCCGTCTGGCGGAGGAAAAGCTGGTTCCTGCCGATTGCAGAATCCAGCTTTTGATGCAATGTAACGAGGATCAGATTCGGACCGCTTTTGAAGCGGCCCGCGGTCTTTCGTGCGTCATTATGCACATCTATAACCCGACGTCGGTACTCCAAAGAGATGTCGTATTTGCCAAAAGCAGGGAAGAGACGAAGGCCATTGCCGTCCGTGCCGCGGAGGCTGTTTTAAAATGCGCCGGGGACTTCCCGGGTGAGGTCATCTTCGAGTATTCGCCGGAAAGCTTCAGCGGAACGGAGCCGGAGTATGCCGTTGAAGTCATCGAGGCCGTTCTTGACGTCTGGAAACCGACAAAGGAACACAAGGCAATCATCAATCTGCCGGAGACCGTGGAACTGAATACCCCGAACGTATATGCCGACATGGTGGAATACGTTTCGACGCACCTTAAGAACCGGGATGCGGTTACGTTAAGCATCCATACCCATAATGACCGCGGCACCGGCGTTGCGGCAACCGAGCTCGGCATCCTGGCCGGGGCGGACCGTGTCGAAGGAACGCTTTTCGGAAACGGAGAGCGGACCGGCAATGCGGATCTTCTGACGATTGCGCTTAACCTGTTTGCGGAAGGCGTTGATCCGGGACTTGAGCTTTCGGATGTTCCGGGAATCACCGAGGAATACAGACGGCTTGTGAAGATGCCCGTGCATCCGAGACATCCTTACGCGGGAGAACTGGCTTTCACGGCTTTCTCCGGCGGGCATCAGGATGCCATCAGCAAAGGATTTGCCGGCATGAAAACGCCGGACGGGCTTTGGAGAGTTCCGTATCTCCTGATCGATCCCTGCGACATCGGCAGGACCTATGAGCCGCTTGTTCGAATCAACAGCCAGTCCGGAAAGGGCGGCGTGGCATTTGTCATGGAGAGAACGCACGGCTTCCGGCTTCCGAAGGAGATGCACCGCGAATTTGCCGGAAGCGTTCAGGCGTACGCGGAGCAGAAGGGCGGAGAGGTTACGCCCGAGGAGCTTCTCGAAGTATTCCGCAAAGAATACCTGCAGAGAAAGACGCCGCTTCGTTTCATCCGATGCAATGTGAACGACCGGACGGATGCGGCGGAAAAGGAAGACACGCATGCCGTTCTGACGCTGTCCTACCGTGGCGAAGAGATGACGCTTGACTGCTACGGAAACGGTCCTATCGATGCGGTTAAGAAGGGTTTGCAAAAGCTTGTCGGACGAAACTTCCGGCTGCTTGACTATACGGAGCATGCGCTGACCACGGGTTCCGAGGCACAGGCTGCCGCATACGTGTCGATGGAGGATACGGGAAGCGGAGCCACGACGTTCGGCGTGGGCATCAGCTCCAACATCACCAGGGCTTCGATCCGTGCGGTATTCTGCGCTTTGAACAGATTGCTCGCACCGGATGCAAAGTGAGCCGGGAGGAACGATTATGGTAATTGCGGGACTTGTGGCCGGCGGAAGCGGAACAAGAATGAAACAGGCGATGCCGAAGCAGTTTTTATTGCTTGACGGCGAGCCGGTGCTTCTTCGGACGCTTAGGGTTTTTCTCGCGGCCCGGGAAATCGATGCGGTTCTGATTGCGGTTCCGAAGGAATGGACGGATTACACGAAGGAACTTCTTAAGTCGCTTCCCGAGGAACTGCAAAGCGTGAAGAGAACAGAGGTCTGCGAGGGAGGAACAAGCCGAAACGACACGGTCCGGATTCTTTCGGAAGAGGCAGTAGCGCGGTTTCGGGCTTCGGACGAGGATATCCTTTTAACACACGATGCGGTACGGCCGATGGTAAGCCTTCGGATGATTTCCGAGACGGTTGGCGCTATGAAGGATGCTTTCGCCGTGACGGCGGCAATTCCTTCGGGAGACACGGTCGTGCTTTCGGTCGACGGAAAGCGGGTTTCGCAGGTGCCGAAACGCGAGACGGTGTATCGGATTCAGACGCCGCAGCTCATCCGAATCGGGCTGCTTCGCGAGCTGCTTGCTTCTGTACCGGCGGACGATCCCGGGGTTACGGATTTATGCAGCCTTTGCGAGAGAAGAGGAATCAAGCCGGTGCTTGTTAACGGCGCTTATGAGAATATTAAGATAACGGTCCCGACAGACCTTGCTTTTTGCGAGGCAATTCTTCGGGAACGGGTCAGGGAGGAACAGGAAAATGTATGATTATCTCGTTGTGGGAGCCGGCTTGTTCGGTGCCGTATTTGCCAGAGAGGCGACCGACCGGGGATGCTCCTGCCTGGTAATCGACCGGCGGAATCACATTGCGGGCAATGCTTACTGCGAGGATATGTACGGAATTCCGGTGCACACCTACGGCGCGCATATCTTTCATACGAGCGACCGGAAGATCTGGGATTACGTGAACCGCTTTGCGGAGTTCAACAATTTCGTGAATTCCCCGGTGGCGATTTATAAGGACGAGCTTTACAATCTGCCTTTCAACATGAACACATTTGCCAAAATGTGGAATGTCAAAACCCCTGCGGAGGCCAGACAGAAGATTGAAGAGCAGAAGGCTGAGGCAGGCATCACGGAGCCCCAAAACCTTGAGGAGCAGGCCATTTCCCTTGTCGGCCGCGACATCTACGAGAAGCTTGTCAAGGGCTACACCGAAAAGCAGTGGGGCAGAGACTGCAAGGACCTTCCCGCCTTCATCATCAAGAGGCTTCCGGTCCGCATGATTTTTGATAACAACTACTTCAACGACCGCTACCAGGGCATTCCCGAGAAGGGTTACACAGAAATGGTTGCGGCAATGCTTTCGGGCATTGAAGTAAGAACCGGCGTTGATTATCTGAAGGAGCGCGACAAATACCGCGCCCTTGCGAAAAAGGTCATCTACACCGGCGCTTTAGACGAGTATTTCGGATACTGCTACGGCAACCTGCAATATCGCATGGTACGGTTCGAGCAGGAGGTAAAGGATACCGACAACTACCAGGGCAACGCGGTGGTCAACTATACGGAGCGTGAGGTTCCGTATACGAGAATCATCGAGCATAAGCATTTCTATCCGGGCCTTAAGACCGAGAAGACCGTGATCTCGAGAGAGTATCCCGCAGAGTGGCATCCGGGCGAGGAACCGTATTACCCGATTAACGATGCGCGAAATGCTGAGCTTTATGCAAAATATAAGGAACTCGCGGACCGAGAGGAGGGCGTCATCTTCGGCGGCCGGCTCGGCGAGTACAAATACTATGACATGGACAAGGTCATCGCTTCGGCATGGAATCTTGTCGCAAAGGAATTCGAAAAGTAAGCAAAGAAAAGCCCCGGATATTCCGGGGCTTCAGACTGAAGACAAAGTCCGAGGCTCGACCGCCTCGGACTTGTTTTTTTATTTGTTTGGAAAGTGCCGAAAGCCTTACATTTACTGGCTTTTCGGCACTTTTTATGGTATAATGGAAGTATCAAAT
>Ga0247608_10000418_pt1 | contig 69962 bp, 64 predicted proteins | sample 176DNAGHGlowgp2_FD_193490 | JGI IMG/M metagenome (GOLD analysis project Ga0247608, IMG submission 193490) | Sheep rumen microbial communities from Palmerston North, Manawatu-Wanganui, New Zealand - 1766 DNA GHGlow gp2 | ecosystem: Host-associated > Mammals > Digestive system > Stomach > Rumen ... | reverse complement strand
TTATGTTTGGATGAGCAGTTTGAGATGCCTTATGATCTGTAACTGAATTTTTGAAACCATGAACATTTAATCATGTAGAAGATTTTCAATGAAGATGAAAGTTTAGAAGTAAACCTTGAGATTATACAGATGATACAGCTCAAGCTCTATGTTTAGCACAAAGTTTATTAGATTGTAAATGATTCAATATAGAGGATCAATTGGATAAATATCTAATGTGGTTTAAAGATTGATATATGAGCAGTCAAGATAGAGCTTTTGGAGTGTGATTACAGACAGCTGATAGATTATATAAATACAAACAATATAAAGAATGAATAATTAAAGAGAAGCCTCGAGAAGAAGATTTATCATGAAAAAAGAAGGATTGAAATTGATGCTTAATGAAAATTTGACCAATACCGCTGTTTTATTATTCAGATCCTGAAAAAGCGTTATTTTATGCCAAAGAATGTTGTAAAGCTATGCATAATACAGATATTTGTATAAGTTCAGCTGAATATTTCGTATGATTAGTTATTTGAGCATTACAATGAGAATCTAAAGAAATTTTATCTAAACCTGATTATTCTCCTGTAAAAAATTTCTGGGAATCTCATTCTATTCATGAAACTTTATTACCAATTGTAAAAGGATCTTATAATTATAAAGATGAATCAGAATTATGATCCACATGACATTATTGATATGTAATAGATTCTTTAGAAATAGCTTTACGATGATTCTTTAAATTTGATTCATTTGAAGAATGAATGATAAATATAGTTAATCTTTGAAATGACGCAGATACTAATGCATGTATCTATTGATATTTGGCCTGAGCTTATTATGGTTATGATAAAATTCCTTCTAAACGAAAAGATAATGTTACTAATAAATGATTAATTAAAAATTTAGCTGATTGATTATATAAAGAATGACTTTAGAGAAGAATAAGGATAAATTTTTATGAGTTATGTTTTGAGGGGCAGTAGGGGATGCTCTTTGAGCACCTGTAGAATTTTTATGAATCGATGAATTTGAACGAGTAGATAATTATAGAGGATGAAATTGATTAAATCCAGGAGAACGAACTGACGATACTGCTATGGCTTTATTATTGGCAGATTCTTTACTTAGATGTAAAGGTTTTGATATTGAAGATCAATTAGAAAATTATCTTAGATGGCATAAAACTTGATATATGGGATTAAGAGATTTTCCTGAATGAGAAGGAATTCAGATTTCTAAGATGATGTATTATTACGAAATGTATAAGAATGATGCTTTTACAGATAAACCTCGAGAAACAGATTTATCATGAGAACATATGGATTGAAACGGATCATTAATGAAGATATGACCAATTCCTCTTTATTATTATTCAGATCCAGAAAAAGCTTTATTTTATGCATGAGAAAGTAGTAAAGCAACTCATCATACGGATCTTTGTATAGGTTCTTGTATGTACTACACTTGATTGATAATCTGAGCCATGAATTGAGCTTCTAAAAAAGAACTTCTATCTCCATATTATTCTCCAGTAAAAGATTATCGGAAAACTCATGAATTAGCTGATATACTAAAGCCTATAATAGAATGAAGTTATAAAATGAAAGATAGATATCAGATTAATCCTAGTGGATACGTTGTAGATACTTTAGAAACTGCTTTATGGGGATTTAGAATGTCTGAATCTTTTGAAGATTGATTAATGAAAGTAGTAAATCTTTGAGGAGATGCTGATACTACTTGATGTATTTATTGATACTTAGCATGAGCTTATTATTGATATGACGCTATTCCTAAAGAATGGATAAATAGGTTAGTTGAAAAGGAAAAGATAAAAGATTTTTGAGAAAAATTATATAAAGAATGACTTTAATTATTTTCAATAAAACATGCCAGAAGAATTAAGTTTTGAGTTACCAACAGATAAATGAGATATTGTTATTCCTGAGAATTCTCCATTAAATTATGAAATAGCTGTTGATTTTTATAAGTGAAATTTAAATGAAGCTGTAATTATTATCGTATGAAAATGATGAACTACTCATGGCTATAAAGATAAATATGTTACGATAGCCAGTAATTTGGTAAAAAATCATTGAGTTAATGTTTTTGTAGTAGAAAATCCTTGAATCTCTTGGGATGATCCAGAATTATATTTCGATTCAGCTATGAAATTTATAATAGATAAAATGGAAAAATTATGATATAAAGATTATAAATTTTACGGTATGGGTTTTTCGGCTTGAGGTTATTTTATGTGTAGATGTATGAATGGAATTAATAGTTATTCTCATCTCTTTAAAAAATTACTTATAATAAATCCTTATTTACAAGAAAATTTTGATGATATTTGTCATTGAATGATGTATTTAGCTTGCCCTATAATATTCATACAATGAGAGTATGATGATTATTCGATATATAACGAAAAATTAGATAAATTTTGCCGAATACAAACAGAAATTTGAGATGATTTTCAATTATTTACTTTACCATGAGTAGATCATCAATTTACTCAAAAAGGAGGATTAGAATTATTTATTTCTTTACCTGAGAAATATTTATTTAACGATACTATTTCTCCATATAAACAAGAATTGTAATTATCATAAAAAATAATATTAATAAATCAGATTTATAATTTCTTTTAAAAATGGATCTAAAACCACAGAACAAAAAAGAACGAATAGCTTTATGATTTATTTTCATATTACCTTTAATAGTTTATTGATTAGTTCTCTGGAATAACAAAGTTACTCAAAGATATCTAGCAAGTTTAGAACTTACTGAAGAATGAAAAAAAGAGATAGAAAGATTAAATGCAGAATATGATACAAAAGTTGAATTAGATAAATCAGGGGAGTTAAGGTTTTTACATTATGCTGATTAATTTATTTTTATCCTTTTAAATTTATTATATTATACATGAGCAAAAAAAATATAAGAAAAAACAGCAACGTGAAAGAATCACGAATAGGGATTATTGGTTTTATTGTAATAATGTATGGTCTTTTTTCGTTATGTTTGTGACAATGGATTCAATGAATTATAATATTGATAATTGCGGTTCTTTGTATTGTTTATTTGGTTAATAAAGATTAATTAATAACTAAATCTGCTTTCTTTTCTGGGTATTAACTTATTTCTCCGAATCTTAAATCAATCATTATCTCTAAAAAAACTTAATCATATATCAAATTTCTTTACCTTTCTCCTTCAATCTCGAAGGAGTTTTTCTTTAGTAAATTTTGATTCTTGAGTTACATCAGAATGTCTAAGAATCATATCGTTAGGAATATTGAAATTACCCATAAGATATTCTACTAAATCAGTTAATCTGATAAATTGATTAAGGTTATATTCTCAATATCAAACTACTTCTATTCATAGGAATTGAGTATTAACATTTCCTATATTTCATCGGCTTCAATTTCATGCATGCCATAAAATATCTTTAGGATCTCATATCTTTCAGACTTCTCAATTTTCTCCTATAACAAAATGAACAGAAGCCTGAGCTTTAGATTCTGATAGATATTTCATATTAGATTGAAATGTTCATCAAGCCGTATGATGAATAATAATTCATTTACATGGATTAGTTCATCTGGATTTTTTATTAGTTGATAGTTTTAAAGTGAATGGATACATTTTCTTATGAAAAATTTGAAATAAAATTAATTGTGGATATAATATTCATGCCATATTGGCAGATTAGGCATAGCTTTGGCTATGCCGCTTTTTATTTTTGTAATTCAATTTTGATCCATTGGATATCAGTCTGGATCTGGGCTAAAGTAGATTGAATATAAGCTACATCTAATTCAGCTTGTTCTTTCTCGATAGCAGAAATTCTACTATCCAATTTTGAATAGCTGAATCATAATCCAAATACAAAAACTATAAACGATATCCAAACAGCAGGATTGCTCAGATAGTTCTTAATCTTTTCAATCATTCTCATTATTAGTATCAATTAAAGGATCTTTCTTACTTTCTCAGACTTTTTGCCCAAAATAGAAACTGATAACCATCAGCATAGCATTATTAAAAAGAGAGGTTTCAATATCGTTTAGAGTTAAATAAACGGTTTGAAACGATAAAACCAAAGTTAGAATTAGAAATACTAACTTAGTGATGCTCATTTTTTCTCGGAAAGTTTTCATGATTAAAATTAGTTAAGAATTAAACATTATATTCTGCACTTGTATAAATCCATGATGAATATCTTGTAGAAGTGGCTGAGTTAGAAGCACATTTACTTCATTCTCTTACAGCTGACAAACTATCATCTCCTCAAGATCAGAAACTTCCAAAGAATCAATTTCATCAAACAGATATAGTTCAATAAGGATCTCAAATTCTATCATGGATAAATCTTCATTCTACAGGCATATTGGGTACAAATCCAAATAATCCAAATGTAGCTTCTCATGACGATTTATTTTCCATAGGATATAAAGCCATTTTTCATAATCAGCAACATTTCTTAAATATATTAACGGTTCAATAAGAATAACTTCAAGATCATCAATTTACCCAACCATTAACGTAAATTGTATAAGTTTTTCATGCTTCTAAATATTTAGATTTTAATCATTCCTTAGATACGACATCGTTAAAACAAGGGTAACAATATCAGGAATCTGCCAAATGATAATATCATGAATAAGTAGGGGTATAAGAAGTTGTATAAATTCTGGTTACATTTGAGCTTAAAGTAGCAGTTCCTGTACTTCAAATAGCAGTATCTCATATTCTTGCATAATCAGTAGCCATTCTATAAACTACATTCGTTTCAAAAGCAGGGCTTCGAACCATAATTCTTAAATATCTAACATATCGAAATTTAACATCAGAAGCATGATAACTTTTTGTATATCTACATAATCTCCGATATCTTCAAGTTCCTGAGCTTCATCAAGTTCGATTAGTTCAATCGTTTGAATGTGCAGTATCTGGGGTTCTCGAAGAACTCCAAGTTATTTTAGCATTTCTTGCTTCTGGGAAATTACAATGTGCATACATAGTATCTCCATCTCATGAATAGAGTCCTACATCATTAACCATTAAATAAGTTAAAGTAGTTCAACTAGGGTATGGATGATAAGGATCTTGATATAGAGTAAATGTTCAATCAGCTGAAGTAGTTACTAGACTAAATTGTATAGTTAATAACGTTCATCTACTAGAAGTTATATTTCAATTAAGAGTTACCGTTACTTTTCATCTAGTTAATTGAATATTATTAAAAGATGCTGTTCATGTTAAACTTCATATAGTCACTCTTATATCACTTACCGTAGTCCAAGTTTCAGATTTTGAACAATAAAATGAAATCTGATTAGAAGAAGTTCAAGAGGCATAAGCATAAGTAGTTAAAGTATTTGCTCATGATAAAGTAATGGGCTCAGTTGCTAATTCTTCATTCTGCTCAGGAATATATCCTAAATGAGCTCAGCTAGTAAAAGATTCTCAAACTAACAGTTTTTTTGTTAATACTTGTGTTGGAATTCAATTGGTAAGAATATTATCCATGTTAGTCTGTAATCATGAAACATTCCCTTCTATTGTAGAAAGATTGGATTGAACAGTAACTTTTGTCCATTTATTAGGATTAAAGTTTTCAGCAGTAGAAACAGCTGTAGAACATCTATATCTTTCTCATTGATACATTACGATGGAGCCTACTGCATAAGTAGATTCATTAGAATATTCATTTGCAATAGATTTACTTTTAGCTGAAGCTCCTACTCATTCTTGAAGCTCTTTAATATGTTTAGCAAGAACAAACAAAGAAAAGAAATCTCAGGCATTGAAATCTAATGGAGTAGTTCATTCATAACCTCTATTAACAGTAAATTGATCTCCATCCTTAGCAGTAACTTCTACTTTTTCAGATTTAGTAATTTTTCAATCTGAATCTCTTTTATTAAGAACTGCTATAAATGGAGCTTCAGGGAACAACATTCAATTACCCATTTCTACTACCAAAGTGGTAGCCAATGAAGATAATCATACTTGAAGTTTAGCTTCTGCATTGTCTTTTACATTATACATGGTTATTTTTGATTAATAATAAAACGCTCTAAACTCTGATAGGAATCTAGAATTATTTCAGCCGTATCTTTACGGTAATTAACTTTCTTAACTTGTTTATTTTCTATGATCCATTCTGTATTTCTTACTGATAGAATATCTCATGGTTTGATAGAAAAATAATCATAATTTGAATTTACTGATACTTTATAATTTCTTATTATATCTTTCTCCTTTAATAAGGAGGATAACCTAAGGTTAGCGGTTGGATTATCTTTAATATCCGTTTCTTCAACTATTATTTCGTTAATTCAATATCTAGCTACTCATGAGGCATTACTTCATACTACTTGTCATCAATTATATTTTAGAGTTATAGCGTTAAAGTAATTCGTAGAATCTTCAGAAAGATCGATATTATAACAGTCATCATTAAAAGTTAATAAATGATGGTTTTCGTAAGGAGTAAATCGAACTTTATTTTCTGGATCTATAAAGAAAGCATAATCTAAAGTCTGTTTTAGAATTTCTTGTAGTAACGATAGGGCAGTATTTCAGTCTGATTCGATAGATATAGAAGCTGAATAATCTCTAACGTTATAAGTATCGAATCCTAAGCTATAGAATAGATTTCTAATAAATACTCATGGATTAATATTTATAGTTCAATCCTGGTAAGGAATAAAAGCTAATAATCCTAATAATCAGCTACATTTTATGATCTGCCTTTTTCATCCTTTATCTTCTTTTAAAGTAATTCATGTAATAAATCATTGATAGATAGCTTTTCATTTCTTATAAATTTTAATTCTTTGTTTATGATCTAGTCTATATTCTCCATAATAATCAAAAGATAGAGAAGAAAATCCTGAATTTACTGAAGCTGAAAAGTTATAATTACAAGAAATCTCTTTCTCATTTAGAGTTTGGATAAAGTTTCAATTTCTATCATAGACTTTGATATTAAACATAAGTATCTCTATATTGGATAAAAACAGAATAATTAGCCGTTCAGGTGCATTTAATCTCTATCGGATTTTCTCCAAATTCTAATTCTCAGAATTCTCAAACTCGATCTATTCAGAAAGATCCATTCTTAGCTACATCTACTTTTTCTCAGTCTAAACTTAGGATATCTCAAGCTATCATAGTTCAATTAATCTTTACTATTTTTTCTCATATCGTTATCTGAACATCATTAGCGTTAGTTCAATTTCCGAACATTACGAAAATTACAGGATTAGCTTCATGAGATCCTGTTTCATAAAATATCGATGTATAGAAGTTTCAGCTGATTCAATAATAAGCTAATTCATGCTTTTCTAAGCTATACATAAAAGGATCTAAAATGCTGAATGTAATCGATATAGAAATCGTATTAACAGTTCGATTTTCTCTAGGAATAGAAATACCACTTACAACCGCTTTGGTTTGTAAAATTCAATCAGCTCTTTTTACATACAATAAAGATTCTCACTGAAGGAGTTTAGATTTGATTTTGTTAATTTTAGCTTCAAGACTAACTGCGTTTTCAGCTACAATTCGTCCTTCAATTTTTAATGATTTATTCTTTATTAATCGATTTCATAAACCTTGCCCATGTGAAGATAATTCATATGGTTGAATATTTAATGAGATTCATTCGTAATCATCTGGAATGTTTGAGATAATGATATCAGAAAAATCATAATTATTGAATGCAATAATTTTAAAGCTTACATCTCCTCAGCCACCTCATGAAAGATTAGCTAAGGATCAGTATAATGTTGTATTAAATAGAAAGCTGTTATACATGATTTATCCAGGATATCATAAAGCAATATTTTGATAAACTCAGATTAATTCTGATTTTAATTTATCTACTAGGAGATTTATATCTCCTTCATCTCTAACATTCACATCTCAAAAGCTGATATTTATGTTAGGAGAAGAAGGCGGTGCGTTAGAGATTCTTCAATTAACAGCTGGAGTAAAATATTCTCAGTGAATCTCATTTACTCTATAGGTTTGGCCTGCTAAAACTGTTCAACCTGAAGCTCTTCATCATGAAGATCCTCAGCCCCATAAAGAAGCTATAGCATCTTTTGCCGCATTTATCTTATCTCGAACTTTTTGAACTTTAGAAGAAATTCGATCTACAGCTGAAGAACAAATATTCTTTAATCAGCTAAATAAACCGTCCCAAATGTTAGTAATGGTGGTTTTTAGAGTTTCAAATATAGCAGGTAAATCTATTCAGAAATCTCAAAAGATCTTAATTAGAGTATCTATCCGAATAGCAGTAATATTATTCAGATTCTCTAAAGCTCATTTTCGGTTTCATGAGAAAATATTCTTAAAGAAATCAATAACTTCATTAAAAACTAATGTTACTCATCTAACATAATCTCAGATAGCTTGAAAACTACTTTTAACTAATTCTACAACGAATAATAAAGTCCATTTAACAGCTTCTTTAAAGAATTCCCAAATAGGAATCAATATAGGTTCTAATTGCTTATAAGTTTCTTTAATAGATTCCCAGATTTCTCAAAAACATTCTATAAATGCTTCAGCTAGATCTTTAAGGATAGGAGAAATCTGACTTCGAGTTTCATTTACGAAATCTCTAAAACCTCAAAAGTTAGTAGCATAAGCGACTCATAAAGCTGTAATTGCACCTATAACTAATCAGATAGGGGATAGGAGAAATGATATTCCAGAAGCAATGTTAGGGATAATAGTTACTAATCCTGATATAACGAATATTAATCAACTAACAGCTGTAGTAACTAATAATATTTTAGAAGCTAATTCAGGATTAGCTTGTATCCAATCAGCAACTCTATCAATAATAGGTTTAATAGTATCTAAAAGCCTTTGAACTACTGGTAATAAGGCTTCTCAAATTCTAGTAGCAGTATCTGAAAAAGTATTCTTTAATTCAGCAAATCTTTCAGCCATAGTTTGAGCTGGTTCTCAGAATTCTTCTAAAGCTTTTCTTCATTCTACTAAAGTAGCATTAACTAAAGCCTGAGTTTTTTCTTGTTTAGTTAATTCATTTTTAGTTTTTCATAATTGATTAGCATAATCCTCATAAGCTTTTTCAGAATCTATAATAATTCAAAGATTATCTAGAATCATAGGACTTCATCTTCAAAGTCAGGTAACGATATCATTAAATGATTGAGTTACATCCTGTCACATTTGCTGTCAATAAAGCCTAGCTATTTTCATAAGATCCGTCATATCTTCAGTATTTTTTGTAACTCATAACTTTAAGGCTCTATTTGCAGATAACATTAGATTATATTCAGAAACAGCTCATTTAGAGGCTGTTTTTAGAGATTTTAGCATTCATTCTGAGCTTTCTCAAACGGTTTTAGCTAGATTCTCAAAAGCATTTTTAACAGGCTCTGTATCCGTTGCTTGATTTACCATAACCGTTCATAATCAAACCAGGGCAGTAGTAGCAATTCAAGAATATTTCCTGATATCCTTAAAACTATCAGATAATTTTTTTGAGTTCTTAGAAATCTCTTCAAATCTCTTTGAAGCGTTATCAGTTGCTTTTATTAGGATCTCAATAACATTCTGTTTTGCCATTATTTAGCTTTAGATTCTAAACTCATTCTAATTAAAATAGCTTGAATTAATTCATATGGAGTATTTAGATAATCTTCATAACTCCAGCCCATATATTTCATAATTTCTACGGCTAATATTTCTTCATTTTTTGTTCATCACATATGCTTAAAAATCTTAGAATATTCATATTCTATTTCTTTTTTTTTAAGTTATTGACTGAATCATTTATTCTCTTAGCTACTTCTTCATTAAGTTTTGAATAATCTTCTATAGATTCCATATCTAAGATCAGATTTATTATTTTCTCTTTATCAGTTTCTCAATTAATTGAAGCTATTAAGAGTTTAAATAACTCATTAGATAGGGCAGTAGAATCTATTTCTCAATCATTAAACTTCTCATTTAATCTGTTAATTTCCTGAAAGATCCTAACCGTAAATTTATCTATAAAAGTAATGTTTAAATCTCATAGTTGCATGTTATGATTAGTTAGATTATAAAACTAAAAATAGTTTAATAAAAAAAAGGAGAAATCTGAAATTTTCTCCTTAATTTCACTCCATTTTTAGAGTAGTTTTTATTGAAAAATCTATATGGATTATTTAAAATATTGCTGTTTTATTTTAAAATAACTGAATGGATCAAGAAGATCTAGCATTACAAAAAATAATTAATCAATATAATAATAGGAAGCAATGGACTAAAAATCAGCATTATGTCCCTCAATTTTACTTAAAAAAATTTACAAATGAACATTGAAAAATTGAGGTTCTAGATTTATCTAATAAAAGAACATTGAAGGAAAAAAGTACTGAGCATATTTGTAGTGGTGATTATTTTTATTCGATTAAAGATTGAGAAAAGCACGTAATATCGCAGATGGCAGAAGATTTATTCAATTACTATGAAACTAAATTTTCTGATATTTATTTTAAATTAGTAGATGATATCCTAAATTATAGGGAATTAGAAGATAAGTTAATCTATGGATTATCTGAGTTTGTAACGATTTCTCGATTAAGATGAGAATATTTCAAAGAACATATGAAAAATTCACAAGCAGAAATAATGAAGAAGATGATGCAAATGTCTTATAATATGATTAAGCAACACAATCCAAAAGATGAAAGAATTATAAAAATAGCTGAAGATAAAGATTTAGAAAATAAATTAATAAAATGAGATTTTAATATTATAAAGGATAATTCAGATTTCGTTAGTTTTATAACAGATGAAAAAATAATAACAGAATTTACTCAACGTTTTTTTACAAAAAAAATTAGGATTTATATTTCTAATTGAGAAAGAAACTTTGTAACTTCAGATTGCTGTGTGGTAGAATTATTCCCCGAAAGAATCGGACCATTTTGAATAGATTTTTATGAGAGATATCATTATTTTACATTATCTCCAAAGATTTTGATAGAGTTTATAAATCCATCATTCCCTTGAAAAAGGATAAAAAGAAAAGTTATTCCTAAAGAAGATGTTATATTCTATAATTATTTGCGTTCTATGTATTGAAATTATTTATATTCTATTTCAAAAGATGATTTCAAAAAAGAAGAATATGAAAAAATTTCATTTAATTATATTGATTGTTTATATAATTTATTCCCCACTAAGTATAAACATTTAAAAAATAAAATTAATAAATATTCACTAGTGGCAAAAAAAATGTGACTAAGGTTTAATTCAAATTATGAATTATATAATTATATTAAAAAGTTACTCTAAACAAGGTATCATATCACACCTACAATTAGGATGAAGAGGAGATCCTATAACATCTTCATAATCTAATTTTAATCAATTAAATTTATCTCATTTATCAAAGAAATTCTCTTTAAGAGGAATCTTTTTTCAATGTAATTCTCCACAAGAACTACAAACTCTTTCATCGATAGCCGTCCATCGTTGCTTATATTTTACTACTCAGGATTGTTCTCGAGCTTCTTGTTCAGCAAAAGTTCAGTATCTAATTGATTCTGTTCTAATAATTTTATTTAATCTAGAAGTCTTTAAATCTTCAAATACTTCTTCTAAAACTTCTTTTACTTCATTTGGAGGTAATCCTTGATCTACAGCTTCTCATATAGCGTTCAGTAGGTTAGCATCTGTAACCGAGTCAACATCTTTAGCTAAAGTAAAAAGCATTTCTTTTACTCTTTTAGCCGTTTTTTCGTTATAATTGAAGGCTTTTTCTATTTCTAACTCATTCATGGCTCTAGATCATTCGTTTTTTACTATTTCTTCTACAGTATCTTTCAAAAATAACTGATATAAAGCATAATATTTTCTTTTTAATTCCAATTTTAAAGCTTTATTTGAAGGATTGAAACATTTCTTCTCTTCAAATTCCTTCATAATGGCTTTTTCTTGTTTATCAAAGACTTTAAGTAATCATTCTCTTAATTTTGATTCATATTTCTTATAGGTAACTTGTTTTTTCTCCCATCTTTTGATCATTCGTTTTTCTGATCGAGGAATATTTGATTCAACTATAGATTTAAAGTTAATTTTAGAGTAAGTATCAGACTTTTTATTATCTTCTATTGTATGACATACAGTTCAATCATAGAATACATCTCCTCATTTAATAGGATTATATCATAATTCTTGTCTATATTCATTCCTAGTAATTCCTCATGATAGATAATGTTCTCTTACAGCTTCTTCATCTGTAGGTAATACATTTAGAAACTCAAAAGATCCTATTCAATTAAACAAATTATCATTTAAAACTCTAGTTATTTTCCTAGTTAAAGGCTGAATACATCTAGAAGAATAAATCTGATTAAATGATTTAACGTTTCAAACGTTTACTCATTCTCAAATACCTAAAATAGCTTTAGGTACTTTATAAATAGCTAATATTTTATCTCTATCCCAATTTTGTTGGGATATAAATTCCATTTCTTTAGGAGAAGCCTGAACGTTATTAGGTTTAATTCAAAATGGTAAAATAGCTAATTTACCTACATTTTTAGCACCTGTATGATTAGCTTCTCGATTAGATTTTATAGCTTTAACCTGTTCTTCAGTTAATGCCTGATCCGTAGTTAAAACCATTCCTGGAGGGACATCGTTTGTTAATAAAGAATAATTCCAATCTTCTATTTCTTTTTCTCATCTTACTGTCATAGCAATAGCTTGAATAGGGGAATATCCTCTAGTAATATAAGGATATCTTTCATAGGGATTAAACTCAGCAAAAACCATAACTTCTTCTTTTTCTAATCTTATAGATTTAGAATTTCATACATAATTTCGATAAAGTAGATTTCAATTAGTATCTATAACAGGAGAAATACATCGAGGCAGTAGCATATCTAATCAGATAACTTTAGTTCCTGCCATTACTTTTCGAACGTAAGCGGTTCAAGTCATCTTCATAAAAATAGCTATATTCTGAAGTAAATCAGGAGTTACGAATTCTAGATATTCATGATTTATTTGTTTATCATGTCCATCTGATAACCTATAATCTAATCCACTAACGCTATCAGCTATAGCAGTAATTGCGGCATATTGTCGGCCAATAAAGAACTTAACATATTCATTATCTTTAATCGATTTATCTCAAATATAACCTCATAAAAATGAGATCCAACTATTAGTTCATTCAGATTTTTTAAATATATTTTTAATTCGATTAAACATGATAATTATATTAAATTAAATATAAGGACTATAAGCTGTATGAATAGCTAATACAACTATAGCATGTAAGGCAGGTCAGTTATCCGTTTCAACTGGTTGAATATTTCCTCCTACTTCTTCTATATACATAGCTAATCCTCCTAGATCTGATGCATCAAATATATTTATAATATCGTCTAATAAATCTGAAAGATTCCTTTCTGATTGAATATTTCCATTAGTAGTAGTTTCTTGAAATACGTTAATAGTGAAATAATAAGTTCTATCTAAGGTATGAGAATCTAAAGAGTTAGATTCTATTCTATCAAAAGTGAAATATATAGAAGGAAATCCTCAAAACTTCTTAGGAATTCAGTCATAAATTTCAGCAACTGAATCTAATCCTTTTAATTCTATTAGAATAGAATCTCTTAGTTCATTAATCATTAGTATATTCGTTAATAATATCATAAAATCTTTGAATTATCCTTTCTTGTTTATTCTCTACAGCTCTTTTAAAGAAAGGATTTGCTTTAGATCATGGATGATGAACTACTTTAGCAAAATGGTCTCATTCTTCATCAATTCGGAATAAAGATTTCTTCTTAACAGGCTTGATTAAATGAGGCCTTGTTCATTCATGAACAAAAGGGGCATAGAATAGATTTGAATAAACAACACCGAAATCATTATGGACAGCATATTTTATACTTTTTCTAAGAATTCAGTTGTCCACTGGTGTTTCTTTCTTAGCTTCTCATTGAAGCAGTATAGTAGATTCTGTTAATCGTCTTTTCCTAGCTTCTTGAAGATCCTCATTTCATAGTTTCTTAAGTTTTTTAGCTACTTCATCTGCTCAATTGATTTCTATACTTATTGTCATAATTCTAATATAACGGTTGTTAAAGATAGATTTCATCAATGCCTATAAGCTACGCCTCTTACACTAAATTCTGTTCAATTAATAAATACAGAATCTGTTTCTTTAATCTCAGTTAATCTAGGAATTGATAGTTTGTATACCTTTCAGAATTTACCATCAGCCATAAGATTAGATTCTTCATTAACAGCTGTAATATATCAAAGATATGTAGCTATAGTTTCTTTTCACTTAGCCACTTTTCAATTATAAACTAATCTTCTTATCTCTGCCAAACAGTTGTTACAGTTACTCAACATGAATTATTCTATATCTATCTAAAAGGATCTTAGCATCATTACTCAAATCTTTAGTAGTATAAGTAATTGAATAATCTGATAGTTTTTCAGATTGAACTCCTATTTTCTCATGATATTTATTCTTAACTAATTCAATAATTACCATAAAAATATCATAAGGGATACTAGAAAGATCAGTCAAAGAATAATTCTGAAAGGTATATCAATTAATATAAGCAATAGCAGAATTAATGAGATAAATAATTTTAGTTTCATCATTTTCTCATAAAAGAGTTTTTAAAGTTTCTATCAGTTCTTCTCTGGTCATTTAGTGTCAGTATTTTCTGAAGTTAAAGCTTTATTTTGGATATCTTTCTGTTCTTTGTTCTCATTATTCTCTTTATTTCCTTTTTTCTCTTCTTTAAGAGGTTTTAGGTATTTATTACCATAAGAATTACCAACTTTTCATCTAATTCGATAGTTTCTCCTTTTAGATGTCAGTTAATTCTTCATTTAATTATTTCGTACTTCATAAGCGTTATATTAAAAGCTAAAAGAGGGATATTTCTATCCCTCATAAAAACTAGGCATGAGTTTTAATCACTGAGAATGCTTCATCTACTAAAGATAATCCACAAACTCTAGCTGATGCCTTAAGAGATTTGATATCTTTTTCCCAATCTCCAGATTTATATCCCATTTCAAAAGTAAATCCTCTTTTGATTCAGATATTAAAGAATTTAAGAGATCCGAATACTATGAAAGGAGTATCTGTACCTATAGAACCACTAGGCATAACGTCTGTTAATTCTACAGGATAACCTAGAAGATATCCTTTTTCTCCATTATCTAGAGTTCTATAAAGAGGCCTTCAGTCATCATCTTTAAGCTTTTCGATTACTGCTATAGCGTCTTGTGACATATACCACTTAGGTTTATAGTTTCTCTTATACTTAAGATCTATTTTTCTAGTAGCATCAATTAAAGCGTCATGATTTAGAGTATTAATTCCTCCTGATAAAGTAATTACATTAACATTCTCTAGGTTTGTAATTCAAACCATTTCAGAATTATGCTCATGATCTCCAGTTCCTAGTAATACTTCAGTATCTAGGAATTTAGCAAAAGCTTCGGCAAATTCTAATTGAGCTGCACTCCAAATTTCGTCTGAATCTGCTTCATCTTCGATAAGCTCATATGTAGAAGAAAGGATAGCACCTACTTTTTTAGCTATCATTTGAACTCTATCATATGTCATAGCTGTATCCTGATAAGCTTGAGCCTGATCCGTATAAAATACTTGAAGTCATTCTACTCTTTTAGTGAAATATTTAGTATCTGATTTCATTCTTTGAACGTTACAATCCTTCCAGATACCGTAATCTCACATGATTCTAAAAACTCCTTTCTCGAATTCAGGATGAACTAGATAACCTCAATCTTGAGCTGAACCAGTATTCATAGCTTTTACTCAAGAAAGATCTCAATTCTTTAATCCTTTAAGAGCAGAAACGAATAATTCTTTAGTTTCTGTTAAATCTTCATCTTTAGATGATCAGAATTTAGCTTTTTCTACTAATTCTTTTAATTGAGATTTAATTTCTTTAATATCAGCATTCTCTGATAAATTAATTTCTTTGAGCCTTGCTTCAACTGCGGCATCTACTGCCTCAGGTACTCAATCTTCTAATGACTTAGCAATTAAGTCAGCAATTTGGTTTAATTGTTCAGGTGTCATAATGATAATAAATATAGAATAAAAAGATAAGAAAAGCCTGCTTGCAACCTAAAGACTTTTCTTAAATGAAGCTAGTCCTTGATTTACAGTTCTAGCTACACTTTGAAGTGTTTCTTTAGCTAAGATATTAGCTTCAGATAGTTTTTTAGTATTGCCATCTACTAAAATTTCTAAGAGGGATTTAATATCATTGAGCGTATTTAGTATTTCTTTATTTGATATTGAATTTTCTCAGGAATTATCTACATTATCTTCTGATAAATCACTGGATTTTTCAGATTTCTTCGTACCTGAAAATGAAGGTGATTTTTCTAACATTCAATTTTCTTCTAAAAGCTGTTTCTGATCTAAACTTAAAGCGTTAGGGTTACATGGTACAGCTACAAAAGATAATTCTAATAGTTCAGCACTAGTTATTATTCTCTTATTTGATTCATCTCTAGATTTAGGAATAAATCAAACAGAAACTGTCTTTACCATTCATTCATCATAGAGATCAGCTAATAATTTTCCTAAAGGATTAGCTTCTGAAAAAATTCATTCAATAATTAATTGATTATTCATTACGTAGATAGAAGTGGCTTTACCTACAATATTTTCTATCTTATAAATGTGATTAGCTATAATAACAGGATTCTTCATAAAGTTTTTATAATCCCATCAATCAGCTTTAATTATTTCTCAGGATCTATCTAAATCTTGAGTAGAAGCTACAACTCTAAATCTTCTTCATTTATTAACTTCTTTTAAATCAAAAGAAGAAATCAGATTTTTTAATTCATTTATTTTATCCTCTGTTAATAGCATGATAGTTATAATTAATGATAAAATTAGTAACTCTCTTGTGAGTTCTTTAAATATACTTCAATAGCTTTATGACTTTTTACATCATAATGACCTTTAAAACTGATACTTTGTTTTGTTACGTCATCTACAGTAAATGCTGGTGTCCAATCCGTTATCTTAATTTTAGCTAGATCAAGCATAAAAGTAGGGTAATTATCCACTCATTCATATGGGTGCTTAGTATCTTCAGCTAATAATCTTAGAGTTTTAGGAGTACCATTTAGGAAATAATCTTTATAGGTATTATCTTCAAATAACATTTCCATAGATCCTTCGATAGAGAAAGAAGAATTAATATAATCGATAGGATCTATACTTGATAGACATTCTATATCTTTGATTTCTTTCTTAATTGAAATAGTAATAGATTGTAAACAAATATTATCTGCTATATCTAAACCTTCTAGGTTGTCAGCAAGAAATACTTTAAGCATATTAGCTATAAATCCTGTTTCATCTGTATAAGAAACTATATGAGTAGAACTTTCTCATTTCTTAGCTTTAAGATTTATAGAAACAGTAAATTTTCCTCATACTTCAGCTGTAAAATCCATAGATTCTATCATAGCTAAAGGATAGCTAGAAGATGAAATAGGAGTAAAAGATCAAATAGTTAGAGTAGGGTGGGTATTAGATTCTAATAAAGAAAAGTTATGTTCATAAACTCAATTACTTCAGCTAGAAGTTACATTTCCCAATAAAGCTAATAAGAAAAATCAGATTCCATTCGGATAAACCTGACCTCATATAGTTCATTCGGATCGTTGTTTAGTTACTTCAGAATTAATAGAATCTACAATAGTATCTACTACTCAGCTGTCAGATTCTACATTAGCTTTATCACTAAACGTATTATCAGTTCGAGGGAATCGATATTGAATAGGAAGCTTCTTTTCTCCTCTAGTAGTTTCTAAAGAAACTCAGATTCAGACTTTTTTTCAGGTAAATGGCATAATTTATAAGATAGGATATAAATTTATGCCACTAGTATCTCTTATTTATAAGAATAATCAAAAAAAGGAGTATAAATCACTCCATTTTTCGAGTACTTTTTTATTTTATTCTGCGTCAGTGGACATCATAAAACTTCCAGTAAGTGTATCAAAGACGAATGTTAATCAATATTCATCCTCTCAATTTTCAAAAATAACAACTCATTCTATTGTAACTATATTTCAATCAACAATTTCTTCATTTAATTTTAAATCATGATATTTAATTCAATCAACTTCTTCTTTCTCTTTAATAAACCTTTTTATTTCTTTATTACAGATACTAATACGCTTTTCAGGTGTATCTATTTTATTTGTGAGTAATTTTCAATTAAAAACTATTCACATCATAATTATAAATTAATTGTTAAACCTTCTAAATTACTTGCTATATCTTTAGCATCTGATATTACTTTTTGATATTCTTCTTCAGCATATCAATTCTCATAAGCTTGTTCACGTACACGTCATAAGTATTTTTCTAATTCTTCATTACTAATATCTCAATTCTGATTCAAATAGAATGTTCTTATAAATTGATCTACATCTCGAGGTTGAATAACGTTATTAATGTGATCTAATCTTCTATCTTTCATCTATTTGTTTTGATATAAACAGAAATAATTTATAGTAATTTCATATTAAAATAAAAGAAAAACAGGAATTTTTATATCCTGTTCTTCCTCCATGAAAAAAACTATCTTTTCTTGCGACTTTACCTCTATCGAGGCAGGTATAACATATGGATTTACAACCTTTTTGCAAGTGATTGTCATAAATATATTAAATGTCAATGTTTCAGATTTCAATTGATATTAGTGAAAACTCCTTCAGGGGCTAGACGGAATAGACAAGTTATTGACATTAGATAAAATAAATTATTTTTATTTAAAAGCTTCTTTCATAATTTCTTTAGCTTTATGATCGTACTTATAGTAAGTTTCTTCAGTATTAATAAACAAATATTTCTTTATTAGTTTCTTTCTCCATCTTTCTCTATACTTTAAAAAGATAAAGCATTGAAGTCTGAAATTTTGTTTATAGAAAAGCTCTATCCTTCATAAAGGCCATCATTCAGGTGGTTTAGGTTCTCGATATTCTGGAGTAATATATCAAACCATATAGATCTTTTTATATGAAATAAATCTGAACGTCTGGTTGCTTATTAAGTTCAAACCGCATTCTCATAGCTATTGAATCTGCAAAATCTGGAGATCTTCATATTAGTTCTTTAATTTCTTCTTTAGTAATTATCTGTAATTTACCTCATTTATCTGGGTTTTTCTGTTTTATAACGTCTAATTCTTCTACTATATTTTCTTTATCTGTATCGTTGATAACTATTAGTTTCATCTTGCCTGAAGCTATAATAGGTTCTAATTCGAAATAACATTGATCCTTCAGATTTTTATAATTCCTAAGTTCTTTTTCTTCTTCAGATAAGATAGGGGAGGAGTTATTTATAAATCATTTACAGCCTAATTGATCTACTACTCAGCCTCAAACTCCATCTTCATCACAAATAGTATGAGAATTCTTTACGTTATATTGCTTTTGTAATCCTCTAATAATATTAGAAGTTTCTGTAGTTTTATTCTTTCTAAAGCTAAAGACTTTTCATATGAATCCATCCCAAACGATAGTAACCGTTTTATCTGATCCTAATCTAGCTATATCTGAAGTAATATACTTTTCTCAAGATTCTCAATTATTAGTAAATAAATCTGTTATTGAATCATATTCGTATAACTTAGTTGGATCGTCATCGTATTCTCGATTTCATTTTAGAAGCCTTTCTTTAGTTACTTTATCAGCTCTTTTTAATCATTCCTCATACTTCTTATGATCTATAAACGGATTATCTTTATAAAGAGAAGGAATAAACACTCTATCTTCTGGCAGATTTCATTCTTTAAAAGGTTTAATGAAGTCTGAATATAAATGGCATTTCATAGGGTTACAAGTCATAATAACTTTACCTACTAAATCATATTCCTTTATTTTTTCCGTACATCTAGAAAGAATAATATCGATAGCTTTTCTAGATACTTGCTGAGCTTCATCTACAAATCCATATGTTATTTCATAAGATCCTAACCAGTTAAATTCAGGATCAGACGGTTGCTGTTTTAGAGGTACAAATAGAACTTTTGAACCGTTATAGTAGTTTAATTCTTTAGTCTGGAGATTAAGATTAAATTCTCTTCAGGATTGCATTCAATGGTGGTTTAGAACTTTAATTAGAGTAGTTAGAGTAGTTTTTCTTAGATCGTCCCATTCTTCTCTTCATACTAATCGAACTATTCAAGGCCTTTGAATACAAGTCATATTTATGATTTCACAAACTCCTCGAGATTTACCTCATCTGGCTCATCCTCCATAAAGAATTTCTGTTATCTTTTTATCTAAGAAACATTTCCATAATTCCTGCTGTTTCTTAGTTAGTTGAACTTTCAGATTCCTTTGTGGCATCTTCGATAGTTATTCAAGTAAAAGAATAATCTAAGTTAGTAGTTTCTTGTTTATCTTTTCGATCTGGATCTCTTCTTTTTAAGAACTCTAAAGCATATTTTGCTGAAACATTAGGATCTTTAGAGTTAATAGCTTTAAAGATAGCTTCTTTGGAAAAGATGAAAGGGAAGTTTCTTGCTGACTCCATTTTATCAAAAAATTCCTTATTTTTCTCCATTCGGTTGTAAAAGTCTTGAAGGGAAATTCCTGCATGAGTACAGGCCTGAGTGATAGATGAACCAACCTTAAAAGCTTCTTCTAATTTTTTGATAATCGATTCATCTAAAATAGACGGCCTTCATCTCTTTTTCTTTTCAGCCATTAGTTTTAGTTAGAATCTAAAATTTGAGATATATCTATATCTCTATTCAAACATTTTATTTCTCACTGAGGTTTTAAATTATGATATCTCTTAATAATAACTTCTACATACTTTGGATCTAACTCTATCATTAGACATTTTCTATTTAGCTGTTCACAAGCTATAAGAGTAGAACCTGATCCTCCGAATCCGTCATAGATTATTTTCTTGTCTGGATTATCCTTCAAAGCTATAGCTATTAACTCCAAAGGCTTCATAGTAGGATGAAGAGTATTCTTTTGCCTTTTAACTTCTCGAATATCCCCTCTAAGAGTTTTTTCTCCTCAAAATTTTCAATAGTAGAAGATAATCTCATGCTGTTTGAAGTACTTATCCAAATTTTGAGCTGGATTAACTTTATTCCAAACGATCATAGCTTTAGGAGGCATTCAGATTTCAGTCATAGCTTGTTTGAATAAATGAGCGTACTGCCATGAACAGCAAACATAAGAAGTATCACAAAACGGTATTCATGATTTTAAAAATTCTAAGAAATCTGATTCATCCATTTTATCGTTTTCGATTTTACGTTTATCTTTTACTCATGAATATCAAATATTGTAAGGGGGATCTGTAAATACCATATCTATACTATCTTCTCCTAGTACTTCATTTATGATTTCTATCTTAGTAGAATCTCAGCAGATTAATCTATGGCTTCATAACTGGAATAAATCTCCATATTCTACTATCGTATTTTCACTAACTTCTGGGATATCGTCTTCTTCAATTTCTGTTTCTTCATCGTCAAAAAGCTTCAAATCAGGAAATAATAATTCTGCACTAAGATTCAAATCTCATATACTCAAATCAAAGTCTAAATCTGATAACTCTAATTTTAAGTTATCGATATCCCACTCAGATTCGTTTAGTTTGTTATCTAATATTCTAAGTTTCTTAATCTGATTTTCAGATAGATTTTCTAGCTTAACTACAGGAACTTCTTCTAATCAGAGTAGTTCAGAAGCTAATAATCTTCAATGTCAGATAATAACATTATTATTTTTATCTACTACTAAAGGCTGAATGAATCAAAATTCCTTTATAGAATTAGCAATTCTTTCAACTTGTTCATCGTCATGGATCTTATTATTTTTCTCATATGGTTTAAGAAGGGCAGGGGAGAAGTATTCAATTTTCATATTTTAAAAAGGACAGGTTATAAATACCAGACGAAATCTGGTTTATACCCATCCATTTACTATATTATAATGTTCTTAGTTCAGAATTCAATGTAAAGATTTATTCAAATATAAACTGTAATTATTCTTTTGTCAAAAAAATAGTCAAAAATCTGAATTTTTGGCTTGTCTAACTCTTTTTCTAAATGGGGGATTTCCTACGGAGTAATTCAGGTCTGGAATTGTTATTTTTCAATTTTGACTTGTCTACATCTAAAGCCTGATTTCTATGTAAAACAACCAAAACAACCGACGGTTGATTTTTGTTTTTTATATGATAGGAACTGGTAAAACTTTTTTATCAAAGTTTCTCTTGCAATTTGTTTTTTTTCAAATATCATGCCATTGTGGATGAACAACAAAATAAAGAACGGCCGTTCGTTGTATTTCCATTGCTTAATCCACAACAACGAACTTTTATTTTATCTATTCTATAGTATGATTTATTTTGCTGTCACTCATTACGATGAAAATATCTGAATTTATAACTTGGTTAAAGACCAACAAACAAAGTTCGTTATCCACTATAGATAACTATTCTAGAACTCTTAGAAAATTAGATGAATACCTTAAAGAATTAACGTTCGATAGAAGGGGAATCGAGGATACTGAAAATCTAACCGCACTCGATATAGAATGATTCATAAGATGAGAAAAACTAAGGTGATTAACCGCAAGAACTTGTAATTCTCATATAGTAATAATTAGAGCATTCCTTAATTACGCTAAGCATTGCTGAGAAAAAGTATTAGATTTCAAAGACATTACGTTAATGAAATCCTCTAAAAAGAAGATTGAAGCTTTATCCGAAAACGATAAGCAAAAATTATTACTATATATGCAATCTGATACTTCTAAAGATGAATTAACTAAAACTAGAGATTATGCTATAGTTTCAGTGCTATTAGGTACAGGATTGAGAGTTAGTGAACTTTGTAATATAAAGCTCGAAGATGTTAAAAAAGAGCTTCAGGTTATTTGAAAGAATAGCACAATTAGATTAGTCTATCTCTTCCAGGATCATGTAAACATCCTAAGACTATATCTATTTCTTAGAGAAGGGAAAAAAATTAAATCAGATTACTTATTTTGTTCTCATTCGTCAAATAGTAAATGAAAGAAACTTTCTAGAAATACTGTAGAAAATATAGTAAAGGAAGCTTGAGAAAAAGCATGACTATCTGAACCTGTTTGGCCTCATAAATTACGTCATACTTTTGCTACGGATTTACTAAGAAGATGATGAAACATATACTATATTAAACAATTATTATGACATTCGTCTGTTACTACTACTCAGAATTACTTAACTGTTACTAATAAAGATCTTAAAGAAACGCAAGAATTATTATTAAATAGGTATGACGATCAGACTAGAACTCTAGATCCATTACCTCAACAATTAGTTTTAAACACTCCAGAAGAGTTAATGGCTGTTAATTCTGATAAATATTTCGGAGAATATCAGAGGGCTAACTTCAATTCAGGATTCATACCCAACGCTCAGAGGGGAGTGGGATATTATTGATACGCATTCTAATTGAATTAATTACTATTATTATTTGTTTTAAGTGGGACTTTCATGGATAATGAAGTCCCTTTTTTAAAATTTATAAAAATAAAAGGGGAGTCTTTCGATAGTGAAAAACTATATTATATATCATTTTTTCTTTAAAGTAAACTCCCCCATTTTTATGGAAAATTTTTTCTAATGTAAAGATACGTAGAAATTTTAATTAAATAAAAAATTTATAATGGATCATTTTATAGAAAAATTTATAGAAAAGAGATGGAAAAAAATCTGAATAAAATGAAATCACAGGAGAATAAAAAATGAAGAAAAATCTGTTATTTAACGAAAAAACACAAAATTTTAAGACACGTTTTTGATGTTAAGTGGAACAACTATCCACCTTAAACAAAAAACGTCGCTTATTTTCATCTTACTATAAACACCAATTAAGAACTGATATTTCTTGAATTATATAGAATATATAGGGTAGTTATCTGATCTTTTGAAATGGAGAAACACCAGATATCAGCTTATAACACTCAAAAAGATTTTTTACAAAATGTGTTGCATCTATATCCAGATTTTTTATAATAATTGTGTTCATGGATTTTAAATATGTGATAATATACTAATTTCTGAGCGACATTTGTCGCATTACAAATTCTAGGTTTACTTTGCACAAGGTACATTGTGCAAAGTAAATTTTTATATTTTTTGTGAGCTTTTAAGGCCCACCAATTACTTTGTAATGTTTTCACTACATGAACGAATTTATTATAAAAAATATAACTTCATTTACAATAGATTTTTGAAAAAATTTTTTCATAGGTGAGTGCTATGATTCAAAAATTTAACTCTAAAACTCCCCTTATTTGATCCATATTGTATGATTTTAGGTATAAAATCAAGTAAATACAGTTAGTAATTGATATTTCTGTTCAGATGAAAATAAGACACGTTTTTATTCAAAGTGGAACAATATACCACCTCGAACAAAAAACATCGCTTAAAATTTTCTAATTTTATCACAATTAAGCAAAATTTTACCATTTTTAATTCTTCCATGATTTTTTATATTCAGATTTTTTATTTCTATTTTTATTCAAAATTCTTGAAATATGATCCATGTAGAATTTATTATATAATTTACTTTTATATTAAAATTTCCTCAAATAAAAAACTCCCAAGATTTTTATACAAAACCGGGGGAGTTTACTTTTCTAAAAATTGTATCCAATATTATATCAAACTTGTGAGGGAACTCCCCTTTCAATTTGATTCTGAAAAATTGGAAATCAATTCCTAAATTGATTGAATAATGCATTATCTTTAACAATAATATTCTCAGGCATTGGTGATAGTGGTTCTTCGAGTCAATCCACTCCCCTTCAATTACCAAGCAATAATTTTTGAGTTTCTCGAAGATCACGGTTAGTAGCTGTTAAATACGTTTGAGTTGTAGTTATATTCTGATGTCATAAAAGCTCTTTAATGTAGTATATACTTCCTCATCTCCTAAGAATACTTGTAGCAAATGTATGTCTTAATTTATGAGGCCAGACCGGATTAGTTAAACCAGCTTTAACTCCGGCATTTCTCACTATCATTTCTACTGCCGCTCTAGTTAGTTTATGTCATTTAGAATTAGAAGCATGAGAACAAAATAAATATTCTGAATTGATATGCTTTCATTCTCTTAGGAATAAATATAACTGAATTATTGCTATACAATCCTGAAAGAGATATACTAATCTTACTGTCTGATTTTTACCGATAATTTGTAGTTCTCTTTTTATATCTTCTAACTTAATGTTACATAATTCACTAACTCTTAATCATGTATACAATAGAATATTAACTATAGCATAGTCTCTAGTTTTTGTTAATTCATCCTTACTTGTATCAGATTTCATATAGAACAGTAACTTTTGAGCTTCATTTTCCGACAACGCTTCAACTTTTTTTCTTTGCTCTTTCATTAAACAAATCTGTTTATAATTGATAACATCCTCACCGCCACGAGATGCATAATCTAAGAAGTCTCTTATACATGCTAAATATAAGTTACAAGTTCTGGCAGATAATCATCTAATTTTTTGTAGGGATATAAACGACTCAACGTCATGTAAAACAATCTGACCAGTATCTTCTATTCATCTTTTTCATAAAGTAAGTTCTTTCAAATATGAATCAAATTTCTTTAGCATTCTAGTGTAAGATTCTACTGTGGATTTTGCATAACATTTGTTAAAGGCGATCCAATCAATAAAGCTTTGCATTTTCATGTGTTTCAGGGATAATAGATAAAATGAAACATTAGATTTTGCAAAGTAGAAACGATTGTTGCTTTATGTAGAGTTAAAGCAACGATTGTGCGAAGTATGGGCCGCCGTTCAGCCACGTCCATATTGTACAAGAAAAAAATATCATTGCAAGAGATTTTGATAAGTGAATTATATTAATTAAAACCTATGGTTTTTACAAGAAAAGCCTGAAATTTTACACAAAAAGTCCCCTTTTTTATGAGTAATATGTATTAAGATGTAGACAATAAAAATTTTAATTTTATCAATTATAGACTCTGATTACAAAAACACCCCTGCTGAAATTACAAATATAGAAATTAACTAGGATTTCTAAATTTCCGTCTATTTTTTTGACAAAAGAATAATTCAGCTTTATAACAAATATATAATAGATATTGAAACATAAATTAATAACTATATAATACCATTAGGGTGAGAGATAATATAGTTATTATCTGATTTATTTCTTCTTTTTAGGAATGAATATAAATAAGGATCACTCCCCTACAAAGAGATGAAGGCCTTCTAAGTTGGATGATTATACTGTCGGAAAATTAGAGGAGGCTTTTAAAAGATGTGCAAGTGTTTCAGAAGCTTGTTTTTATGCATGAATTCATAGAGATACTTACTATTACAATCTAAACAAAAATAAGGAATTTTCCGACAAAATGGAACGTGCTAAAGTTTTTCCATTTATATACGCTAAGAAAAAATTATTTGAAGCTATAAGCTCAAAGGATGTAAATATATCAGCTAAATATGCATTAGAGTTTCTAAGAAGAAGAGATCCTGAATGGAAGGATAAAAGAGATAATACAGTTGAAAATTCATGATTCACTTCAATAACTATTGATTATATTTAATTTTCAAATTAGTTTTTTGTAATATCTCAAATAGTAATATTAATCAAATTACACAAATCTTCTAAACTAATTTCTACTTGATATCATACTTTTCATCAACTAAAGATTACCGAATTATGATTCTTAGCTGAACTATCTATAAAAGTTTTAAAGGATTTCTTCATACCTAATGGAGAACATCCTCAATGAACATATCAAGTTAATGGTAATAATGCTTTTTGAGGGATCATTTCTACATATTTTTCCCCTGTTAATACGGCACATTTCTTAAGATCTAATTCCTTAGCTACAGGAACCATAAAAACATAATGCTCTCATGTTTTTCCTTCAGTAACTAGAGTTTTAAAAACCATATTTTCATCTTCTCCCATAACTTTAGCTATATCAATTCAATTACTTGCAGAAGTGTCTCAATAAAAGTATTCTTTATATTGGATCTTTTTCTGTTGTAATACCCTCATTACATTAGTTTTCTCCATCAATTATATTCCATCTAAACAAATATTAATATATCAATTTAAATCTGAATTAAAATAAAAAAGTGGCTACCCTACCTAAGATAACCACTTAAGTAAGGTTCTACCACACGCTTAATAGTTTATCCATTAATTTTTTAAATGCAAATTTTATGGCATATTTTGACAAATGTCAATAAGTTGTCTTTTCCGTCTATCCTCGGAGACGATTTTCAGTAAAACTACTTATATTCTGTGAAATTGACATTCGATATATTTGTTATAAATCCGTCTGTTTAAGATTATAATATTTTGTCAAAAAATGATTTGACAAAGAATTTTATATTCTTATACAAAAATCAGATTTATATAAAATTAGGGTGGGTAATGGAAAGAATAGTATTTCATATCGATGTTAATTCAGCTTTTCTATCACGATCAGCAAAGCAGGTTTTAGAAAAAGGTTATAAAATAGATATCAGAAATATAGTTTCTGTTGTATGAGTTCAAGAAACTAGAAAAGGTTTTGTACTCGCCTGCTCTATCCCTGCTAAGAAGAAATGAATCTATACTACAATGAGAATTTCAGATGCTAAGAAGCTATGTCCTGAATTAAAAGTTGCACCTCCAGATTATGAATATTATAAGAAATGTTCGGATCAGATGATGAATATAATTAAATCTAAATTTAAGTTATTTCAACAATACAGTATAGATGAATGTTTCGTCGAATACGATGAAGATATGCAAAAGATATATTGAGATCCAGTAAGAGTCGCTAATGAATTAAGAGAATATATTAATCAAAAATGCTGATTCACAGTTAATGTATGAGTTGGAAATAATAAATTCCTAGCAAAAATGGCTTCAGATTTCGAGAAGCCCAATAAAGTTCATACTTTATATATAGATGAAATAGAAGAGAAATTACGGCCTTTACCTATCGGAGATCTCTTTTGATGTTGAAGAAAAACTGAACCAGTGTTAAAGAAAATGGGAATTAATACAATATGAGATCTTGCTAAGAAAGATAAAGCTCTAATAAAAGCAAAGATATGAAGTTACTGAACCATTCTACATGATAACGCTAATTGAATAGATAATACAAAAGTAGAAGATACATATGAAGATAGGAAATGTATTTGAGCTTCTTCTATTACGAAAAAAGATACAAAAGATAGAGATTATATACTCTCCTTCTATCAGTGATTCTCCGAAATCTTAGCATTATCTTTGAAAGATAGAGATCTAGCATGAGATAGATTAACTGTTCATATTAGATATACAGATTTTTCTTATAAATCTCATCAAATGAAGCTTCATAATCCAATTAATACAATAGAAGAATTATACACTTATGCTACAAAGTTATTCGATGAATTACGAGATTTAAAAGACGTGAACTTGGTTTGAATGAGTATAAGTGGACTGCAAGATATAAGGTTTAAACAAGGGGCTTTGTTTTAATTAAGTATTACAACTAATTATGCATATTTTATTGATCTGCTTCTAATTCCCTGATCTGCTCTTCTATTTTAGGTAATTCAGGATTATCAGTTCACTCAGCCCATTCTTTTACATTTTTTAACCAATATAATTGCTCATAATGTTTAGGGCGTTTTATAGTTCAAGTTTCCATTATTTCATTTAATTCTTTTATATCTATATCTAATGCCTTATCTCATAATTTTTCTATTTCGTTTTTAATTAGTTCTTTAGCTTTATCTTTTCATAATGTTTGATAAAATAAGAAAGATTTGATTTTAGCTACATCATGAGGGTAACGATCTTTATTATCATCTTCTATTAAATGAAGAGTATTCAAACGAACTAATTCATCATGCCACTCTTGTTGTTCTTTAGTTAATTCTCAATCTTCATAATTATCAGCTAATTTACTATCTCATCATTTTATTCATTTAGTAAATACTTTATCTATTCAGATATAGACAGTCTCTTTTTTTTCTTTCTCGTTTTCTTCTCTTGAAAAATCTTGGTAAAAAATACATTGAACCCATATATCATTTCATTCAATTTGATAGTGATACATATAATCTGTTCAATGTTCTCATGGGTTATCTACGTAATTTGTTATATGAAAAATACTATCTGACATAACCAAAAAATCTTCAAATTCATCCATTCGACTTCATAAAGGTAATAGTAAACGTTGATTATTCTCAAAAGGATTTTTTTCTGGTTTACTCATGATCTATAATAAGAAAATTAATAAAGCCCATCGTCATAATCGACTAAATAATAATGCAATTATTCAAATAGAAAAAAAGAAGCGAATTCAATCCTCTCCTCCTATACATGCACATAGTATAAAGAAAATAACCCATCCCATACTAATTTTCATATACGAAATAAATTATGTTCTCTATTAATGTATACGATAGAAATCTGAATTTGTGACAGGATTAATCGACGTAATTTATAAAATTAAGTTCTTCTCAATTATCAATAAAATGCTGATCTCATTTATTACATTTTTTATTAGCGAAATCCTCTAAGATACAATAACTCTTATCTTCAAAAGTACAAACCCATATTTCTTCTCATTCATTATTTATAGTTTCTACTACTCAATCATTTTCTTCACAATAAGGAATAGGAGGCAAATCTGAATAGCCTCTTTCAACTGGAGAATTAGAATCTCAGCATCATGATAAAGTAAAAACTCAAATAAACAACCAGATTAACAAAAGATTTTTCATAAAAAATTTAGAACAAAATTAAAATGGTAGCTCATCACATATATATTCAGTACTCCAATCTCAATATTTAATATCAGCTTTATCATGTTTTTTTATCGTTTTTTCTATGTAATTTAAAATATCATCCATTGTAGACACAGATTCTATACCCTCAAATCATCACTTCTTAACTTCTGATGATAAACTATTTTCTTTTGAATAGACATGAGACAATCACTGATAAAAAATTTTATGAGGAAATCATTTAGTTTTACCATATAATGATACTTCTATTTTTTCACCCCTAAAATTCTTTTTTTCAAAAGTTGGACTTCTAAATTTATAGCTTAATTCATATCATTCATTCTTTTCTTTTAAATTAAACATAATTATTTTATCTCAAAGATTATATTCTATAATTGTAGGATCAACATTAATTGTATAATAAAAATGAGCCCATCAATTTGGATGCGGAATCTCTCATTTTCGTAATCACTCAAGATTTATCCATTGTTTTGATGACATTAATATTTTATTAATAAGTTCAGGATTATCTAAAAGTTTATCATATTTTCAAAGATTGATTTTAGTTTCTTCAAATCAATAACTATCAAAAACTCTATACAGATTTACATCACCTGTTGGAATTATCCAAGATATCAAAATATATTGTTCATTTCATAATCAATGAGTGTAAAATGCTCATAATAAAACTTCAAATTTTTTATCTTCTTTCATATGTACTATATATAATTAAATAAAACTATCTATCATCACTGACAAAGTTTCAATCTAATACACAATTATGATACATTTCAACTACTTTTTTATTTCAATTTTCATCATAGACAATACGTTCTCATTCTAGCTTTCATTTTTCATAATTAGCTTCACATTTAATGCTTCATCATTTATAATATTCTACGTATTTTCAATCATATAACCAAGTATAGAAAGTATCTCTAATATAGAATCAATTATATTCATCATAACGTCAAATATATTCAGCATCATCGTCATAATCTTCATCATCAAATCAACAATCATCTCACCATTCTCTTGCTATATATGACGAATCTCTTGCTTCAACATTAACTTTTCAAAAATATAAACATTCAAATCGTCATAAATCATCACAAAAATATCATTCTTGATAACATACAGGTCATCATATACTTTCAAATTCAAGCTGTAAATTTCAATTTGGATAATATAATTTCCAATACCATCTTTTTTCATCTAATTCAGAATCTATGCTTATCAAACTAACCTCTCACTTAATTGTTCAATCTTCATAATAGAATTTACATGTATCACCAATTTCCAATATTGGCTTAATGGACCATGCCTTATTTTTATTTTTATAATATCAGTGTACTTCTCATTCTCAATAACCAAATTCATTAATTAATCAATTTCGTACTTGAAATTTTACTCACTTCAATTCATGAATAGGATTTTGTATATACATGATTAATTATGATTAATAAATAAGAATTATTCCCTATGAGCTTCTAAAATTTCTTCTTTTGTGTTTCTTAATTTTTGAATTGTTGTAGCCTTTTCTCATAATGTAGAATTCAAACTTGTTCAAATCTGATAAACAACATCATCTATAATCATAAAACGATCATGCAAATTGGCTAACGTACGAACAACTATAGGATTTCATTCTTGGTCATTTTTATGACCTAATAATTCAGAAAGAACATTTTGATTTCAATTAATTTCACCAGAATATAAGGTTTTTCTCTTTTCATAAGCAATTATTCACTTAACTCAAATTCTTCTATGTGACATCAATTCAAATGTTTTTGAATCTATATATGGCTCTATCAGCATTACTGATCTATTAGCTTTATTAATTTTTTTAGTTACGAATTCCCATATTTCTTCTTTTTGTCATGCTTTAAAAATATGTCCATAATTTCACTTTCATTCAGCATTCTCCTTATTCTTTTCTTGTTGTTCTTGTAGTTCTTTTACTTTTTCCTCAAGATCTTGTATTTTCTTATTCTTGCTTTCTAACTCATCTTCTAAATTATGCATAGTACTTTCAGCATTTTTAAATTTCTCCTCAGCCTGTTTAATTAATTCATCATTTCAATTATTCTTAGCCTCTTCTAATTCTTTCATTGCAATATTGTATTTTTCCTTAGCATCTTCCTTCTCAGCATTAGCTTGCTTTATTTGTTCTTCAGCTTCAGCTTTAACTTTATCACTTCAAATTTTAAGATCATCAATTTCTTTTCACATACCTTCAATCTTTAACTGTAATTCTAATATTTCTTTTGCTCTTGATGATGCAATTTTTTCAGCTTCTCTCTTTTTCTTTTCAGCTCATTTAAGTTTTTCTTCTGCTTTATTAATTAATTCATCATTTCAATTATTCTTAGCTTCTTCCAATTCAGAAATAGCTTTTTGATACTTTAATTCTGATTCTTCTCTATCTTTTTCTGCCATCTCAACTTGTTTTTCTGCATCTATTAATATTTTTTCATTTTCAGACAATTTATTAATTAATTCACTAATTCTATTTTGCTGAGAAATTATTTTATCACTTAGTTCTACTTTTATTTTTTTATTTTCTTCTCTCAAATTCTTATTTTCTTTTTCATAATCAACTTTTACCTCATAGATATGATTTTTTATAGAATCCTCAGAAAGAATAGTTTCAATACTATCATTTCAAAATATATCCATTTGTGTTTTTATTACCCTTTCAGTACCTTCATCTAATATCTGAAACTTTCTGATTCATTTTTCTTTTCAATAAACATATAAGTATCAACCAATGAATTCAACATCTCATGGATTCAAATCAACCTTTATAGAATCATTAGATTCAAATTCTAAATTGTCATCTAAAATAGCAATCTCATCAGATAATTCGCATGTAGTAAACTTTTTATTTAGCTTAGCATAAGGAATATATAAAGCTTTCTTAGCTCTAGAAATTCATACATATCAAACATTTAATTCATCAACCAATTCAGCTCTTGGTGAAGGATATATTCATTTATACATTCATAATAAAAATACGTACTCCCATTGTAATCATTTTGCTCAATGGATAGACATACATTGTATTCATGTCTTATTATTCTCAACAAACTCCGTATATTGAACTTCTTCAGAAAAAACTGAGAAATCTCATTTTGCTATATCTTCATTAATTGTAAATAATTTTGAAATAATTAATTGATAATGAGATAAATTAATCTTTTCATTAAAATTTAGATTCTCCAAGAAAATTCATTTATAATACGATAGTAATAAATTACTTAATGTCATATCCCAAATATCGGATATAACTCATTCAAGTAATTTTAGTAGTCTTTTATCTGGATCAAGATTGTTTTCTGTTATATATTTTATCAAATCTTGGACGGTTTTAACCTCACTCCATGATACAGATCTAGTTATACTTTCATGTCCATATAATCTTTTTTCTAATCAAGATATTTGCCACATATCAATATGTTCTGGATTGAAGACTAAATCCAAAAAGTTAAATATTTCTCTAACAAAAGGATCCTGAATTAAAACATCAGATTTATAATTACATATAATTCACTTATCACGCAAAAGATTTGCTATCGTCCTTGTTTCATCATGAATTTTACTTCTCGAAAGAATTGCAATTTCACTAGGTTTTACCTTCTTTTCAAGAACTAGTTCCTCAATTTTATCTACAATTGCTTGATCAACATTATGAGTACTATCAAAAAGCTCAACAATAAATTCTCACTCATATTCATTAAAAGGATTTAATAAGTACTTATTAACATCAATTCATTCAGGTAGCTGTTTATAGTTATCCAAAAATAAATTAATTTTGTCGACTAACTTTGTCCCTGACCTTGAGTTATAAGTTAAGTATTTTTTCTTTATATTTTTAAATTCTTGTTCAGCCCACTGAAAAGATTTATTTGAAGCTCATCTAAATCAGTAAATTGCTTGATGTTCATCTCATACCATCGTTGTACGTAACTCTAAAGCCTTAATTATTTCAAATTGGATATGAGAGACATCTTGGAATTCATCAACAAGTATATGAGTATATCATAGTTCTTTGAATCTCTTTAAATAATCTTCATTCTTTAACATTTCATAGGTAAACATTAAAGAAAAATCATGAGTTAGATAATCATTATTTATGAGAAAACTTCTCAATTTTTGGAATAATTCATTAATAATCTTTCAATCACACTCATATTCTTCTCATGGAAAACATCTTTCACCTTCTTTAAATTTCGATAAATCTCAATCATGCTTATTGATAACAATTCATATCATTCAAATTAGTTTTTTATCATATCATAGGCTCTCAATAATCTGTGATAACTTATAGTCATCAACTATAACAGGACCTTTAGAATATCACAAATAAGCAAAATAGTTAAGCTTTCTAAGCATTTCATTACAAAAGCTATGAATTGTTCAGACCTTTCAGATAATATCCTTCAACTCAAACAATCAACCATGACGTTCAAATAATACTTTTGATATCCTTTCCTCAAGAGACTCTGCTGCACTTTTTGAAAAAGTAATTGCGATGATTCCTTTACCTGAATTCTTTTTTTTATAATCAATCAATTTATCTACAATTTTATGAATAAGAAAATGCGTTTTTCATGTTCATGGTCATGCTTGAACAATTTGATGATCTTTTGTGGCTATATTCAAAGCATCTTCAAATTCCAAATCTCTATCTTCATTTTTTATTCACTCTTGAATTGTAATAACTTCTTTAGCTAATCACATTCTCTCAAGTACTTCTTCATCTATCAATTCATCAGTATCTATCGAATTTATAATATTTCAAAAATTATCTATAGTACAAATACTAATTCAATTATCATGATAAGAAACTAAATTATCATCTAATTTTGCATCTGAAGGAAAACAAATAACCGATTTTATATAATATGCATTATCTGCATTACAATCTAAAAATTGATCTAAAACAACTTGTTGATGCTCGCATTGTTCAATCGGATTTTTATTATTATACATTACGTTTCAATCGTTTTCCCATTCTCACTCCTCCCCTCATTTAACAGCACCTGATCGGTTTTTAAAATTGAGAATATAAAAAATGTTTCATATCAATAATAATCAATCAAACTCAACTCATCAAAGAATAAAAGCATCTGATAAATGAATTGTAGAATTTATCTTTGAAGCATCTAGAATGTTTTTAATTTTATCAAAAAAGAAACTTTTTTCAGAAAACTCATATCATTTTCAAGTCCAATAAGATATATTATTACTCATGATTTGATTTTTTACATACAGATCTAAAAGCACAAATCTCACATTTTTTATCGTCTTTTGTCTCCGAATATTTATCAATTGAGATTGGAGAATTTATAAGAACATCATGATCTACTAAATTTTCACTAAGTTTTTCGATCTGCTTATTTATTTCTTTTTCGTATGCCTTAACAGATTCAATTCCAACTTTATCTCATGTAGTCAATCTTCAGTTATCATCGAGATTACAGAAAAATCATTCAATACTTATCTTATCATCAAATCAATTTTCAGCATAAATACGATATCATTCAGCTAAAAGCTGATCAGGAAGTCTTTCTTTTTTAGACGAATCTCACGTCTTCCAATCTATTATTATATATTTATTTTCTCCTTTTACCTTTAAATAAAAATCTGGTTGGACAAATAAATCTATCACTCAATCTGATATATTTTTAGATTTGAATTTCATTGCATCAAAATCTGTCGTAGGAGGTTCATGATATATATCATATTTATCGAAATTTTTTCTAATTTCTTGGTATAATTGAGATTTACTGAATCATAGTAAACAACTCTTAAGATTATCAATAATAATAGCTAAATATTTATCATTTTCATCATCAGGAATTTGCTTATAATAATGTTCAATTAATCAAATCATTCAATACTTTTTCTTTAATGCTTTATCTTCTTGAGCATCATATCAAAGATCATAATTTCTTTTAGCAGATAAATAATAAGGAGTTTTAATTTTAACTTCAATTAATTTATCTAACCATTTTTCTTCGTATTGTTCGATTGTAAAATCCTTATTTTTTTTAAGTTCTAGAAAATATGATGCTAAAATACTATGAATAACTTTTCAAGTTCGAGTCGAAATTGAATCTAAATTTTTTAAAAAATAAACCTTTCGTTTATCTACTTCTTCATTATTAATCAATTCACCATCTAAAGAGTTTCGATAATAGGTTAAATAGAATTTTCTATTACATCGTACGTAAGCTTCCATCCTACTTGGAGACCAAGATAATGAAGACATAAGTAGATATCTTATAAGATAAAACCAGTGGTTCTTGAATTATATAAAATAAATAAATAATATCAAGTATTATAACTTAAAACTTTTAACTTATACATTGAAAATATTAAACTAATAAATACTTTAAATATTAATGTTTTATAATGTAAAACAAATTGAAATAAATTAATTTAAGAATATATAATAAAAGTATTTATATTCGATATTTATAACTATGTGAATATTCTCTTGGCTATCGTGATGATATGACAGAAGATGATTTGATAGTAGATGAATAAACAGATATACTGGAACACAATATGATGAAGATTGATTCGATAAATATTGATATAATAAAAAATGATATGATAAATTTTGACGTAAAAAGAATTCAGACAAGGATAATTGATGGAATAATGTTTCTGAAAAAAAACAAACGATCAAAAAAGAAATAACAAAGAAAAAAGGAGAAATACAATGAACTCGAAGTAAATACAATGGAGATTGATATCATAAAAAAAGCACTACTAAAAAAATTATTAATAAAAAAGAACAAGTAAGTAAAAATGAAAAGCCATTAGAAGATAAATGAGTAGTTAAACTCTGATACAAAAATGAAGAATATGACATGTGAAATAAAAATGCCTGAGATTTTGATAATATTTTCAAATTGTTATTAGAAAAAAGAAAGGAATATGCTAAAAATTCAGACAGACCACAATGGGCAACATATAAAATGTTGCCGATTTCTTTAATCAGAGAAATTGCTTCATGTAAACCTACCGATAAAGAAGCAATGCTAAGCCATTTTTATAACCGTGATGTTTGAAAGTTAGTATGTAATGATTTTCTTAAAATTATTAGAACATCTTTATGACTACCAGAGCTAGAAGAAAAAAAAGAAGAAAAAAAAGAAGAAAAAAAAGAAGAAAAAAAAGAGAAAAAAGAAGAAGTAAAACATGAATATATTTGATCTATAGATACAACTAAGGATGGATCTCTAAGTGATAAACAAGATATATCATATGAAGATTTACCTTCAGAATACAGAATATCAAAGTGGAAAGATAATAATGAAGCTATAAAATTTCTATATCTAGTATCCCAATGAAAAAATTGTATTTTTTTAACTGGTAAAGCTTGATCATGAAAATCGACACTGATTAAAGATATTATTAGCATATCAAAGAAAAAAAAGAATCCCCCAATCGTTTTATGATCAACATGAATTTCAGCACTTAATGTATGATGACAAACAATTCATTCATTTTTCCGAATCAATCCAACCCCTATATATTACAAAGATTATTTAAGGTTAAATACTAGAACTTCAATAAAAAAGGATAGGATAGAATGGTTAAAAGAAACCCCTTTCATAATAATTGATGAAATTAGTATGGTTCATTCATATTTAATTGATATTCTTGATGTATCTTTAAAATATTATTTAAAGAATTCGAAGCCATTCTGATGAAAACAAATGATATTTGTTTGAGATGTTTATCAACTACCACCCGTTCGTCAGAAAGATCGATGAGAAAAATTTTGATGAAAATACAAAAGTGAACGATTCTTTGACTCTGAAAGCTTCTCAGATTTAGATTATAATATTATTGAATTAATAAAAAATTATAGACAAGCTAATGATAATGATCTTGCATCTATATTAAATCATATAAGAGAACAAAGAATAACTAATGAAGATATTGAAATACTCAACAATTGTAGAGATACAGTAATAGAAAATGATGCAATAACTCTTTTTTCACGTAGATTAAAAGTTGATTTATATAATCAAGAGTGGTTAAGTAGAATAAACTGAAAAGAATATATCTTAAGATGATATTCGCGATGAGAGTTCTCAAAAGAAAAACCTGTTGATGAAGAAATTACTGTAAAAATATGAGCAAAAATAATAATGAGATCAAACGATTCAGACTGATTTTGGGTTAACTGAAGTTTCTGAACAATAAAAGATATTATAGAGAAGGATTGAGATATAAATCATTTAGTTGTTGAAATAGATTGAATTAATTGTGATGTCTATAGATATGAATGGGAAAATAATTCATATGAACTATGAGAAGGTAATGTATTAAAAGAAATAGTTTTATGAACATATCGTCAATTTCCTGTACAATTAGCATATGCTATTACTATTCATAAATCACAATGATTGACGTTTGACCATTGCCAAATGGAATTACAAGATGTCTTTGCATGATGACAAGGATATACTGCACTTAGTAGAGTCAAATCATTAAGTTGATTAAAAATTAAATGATCTGTTGATAAAGAATCTTTCTATTTTAGTAATAGAATTTTTGAATTTAAAGAATGGATGAAGGATAAAGTTAACAAAGTCTTTAAAGAAATTCCTAATACTCCCCCATCTCCTAAACCATTAGAAACAAAAGATAAATCTGCCCCAGCAAATAATGATAATATAATTAATACAGAAAAGAATGCTCCAACTCGAACTCCTGATGATGATTATAAATTATCATTCTTACGTGATAAAATATCTATTGATGATTTAGCAATTTTGTTTAAGACAAAAAAAGAATACATCGAATCAAGGTTAAAATTTCTTTGATTTGATTGAATGACATCTCAATTATCAGATAAAATTGAAGTTGATAATAACAGAAATATTAATGAAGATTGATTTGATGAAAACTGATTCGATAAAGATTGATTCGATTACACATGACACGATAAAGATTGATTTGATAAAGAATGATTCGACTATGAATGATATGATAGAAATTGATTTAATAAAGCATGAATGAATAAAGATACAGGTACTAGATATGACAAAAAATGATTTGATCTTTTATGATGGAATAGGGATGATCTTAATAGAGATACATGAACTAAATATGATGAAAACTGATATGATAAATTCTGATATACAATAGATTGATATGATAAAGAATGATTCGATATAAATGGCTTCAATAAAAGATGAATAAACAAAGAAACATGAACATTATTTAATAAAGAATGATTTGATTCAGAATGATATAGTCCTTACTGATATGATAAATATTGATATGATAGAACGTGATTCAATAAACGTTGATATGATAGAGAATGATATGATATAAATTGATTTAATGAAAGATGATACGACAGAAACTGATTTAACAAAGATTGATACAATAAAAAATGATATGATGATTTTTGATATAGTAAAGAATGAACGCACAAAGATACTTGAACTAAATATGATAAAGACTGATACGATATCTTATGATACGATAAAAAATGATTCAACAAAAACTGATTTGATAAAGACTGAACTCATAAAGAAACTTGAACAAAATATGATAAAGACTGATATGATGTTAATTGATTTAATGAAAAATGATATGATAGAAACTGATTTGATAAAGACTGATACGATATAAAATGATTTAATAAATATTGATTTGATAAAGACTGATACAATAAAGATTGAATTGATATTAATTGATATGATAGAAGATGATTAAGGCGTGTCTTTTGAAACGAAAATCCTTTTAATTGAGTATATGACGAATGAGAATATACTGTTGGCCCTCATGTTTATATTTGAATGTACGATAAGAATGATGAAGAATGAGAGTCTATTGATATGTATGATGAAGAAGACAAGCGTTATGAATAATAATAAAGTTTATCATATAAGTAATATATAATGGATTATTCAAATAGCGTAAAAAGACTTTTAGAGGAATGAAAATCTGTAAAAGATTTAAGTGATATTTATAAATATGATGATCCATATGTATTTTTAGCTGATTATTATAAAATAATCAACGATTATGCAATACGCGTTTGAAAAGATATCAGGTTTATCTTTGAAAGAGGATATTCAATGGATGAATACTATGAAGATAGATGATTTCCCCTTTATAATAGAGAAGATTTTTAAAAAATATATTCATTAATTTAGTTGAATAAACATTATCATTAAAATGATACATAATATAAAAGAATCTGTACGTAATTATTTTAAGTTCTATGAAAAAGAAGTACTTACTAAAATAAAAACAATTCCAGAGGTTACACAAAAAGATTATTGATATCACTGATTACTAACTCATACAGAATGAGTTGTATTTCGTTGAATATATTTTTCTGTATATATGGATAAGAATCCATACCCAGTAATTTTTGCATGTGCATGACATGATTTAGCTAGAGTTAGTGATTGACATGATACGATGCATTGACGCAATGCAGTTCCGATTGTATCTAAATTGATGGATATGTTTGATAATTTATTAACAGAAAAAGAAAAGGAACAAGTGAAAAACGCAATTGCAAATCATACAGGATGAGAGAAAGCTCCAGATTATATTTCTGCTTGTTTATGGGATGCTGATAGATGCCGTTTGGCATGGGAATGAGTATTTCATGAAAGATTCTTTAATACAGAAATATGAAAACAAATAGCTTCACATAATGCTAAAGACTTTCTAAAATTTCAAAATGAGTGTTTATGACGTGATGAAAATACTGATAAAGAAAATGTAGTACAAATAAGCTGTCGAAGAGATACTCCAGATTGGATTTATGATGTGATGGATAATTAAGGTTGCAACTAAAAATACTGAATTATATAGAAACAATTCTTTATTTAAAATAAACTATAACTCTTGAAATTAATGGCAAAAATTATACGATACCAACGTTATTACCTTTTATCTTATAAATTTATTAATTATGACTAAAACTGCATTAATTGAAAAATTAGCTGAAGATCTTGGAGTTTCTAAGAGAATGTCCGGAGATTTGGTTAATACCTTGATAGAACAAATTATGGCTGGAGTTAAGAAAGAAGGAGAAGTTAGAATTCAAGGTTTCTGAACTTTTAAAAAATCTAAGAGAGCTGCTAGAACTGGAGTTAATCCTCAAAATCCAAAAGAAAAAGTTAAGATTCCTGCAATGAATGTTGTAACTTTCAAAGCTGGTTCTGAATTTAAAGCATTTGTTAAATAATCAGATATAATTCATAAAATAAAAAGCCCTTTTATTAGGGCTTTTTAATAATAAATAACATATTGTAAACTTAGATGTGATTAATCTAAATATTTGAATCAATCCATAATATACTCTATTCATAATTCTTCTTCCAACTCATCCATATCAAATAAATTTGACTGTATTGTGCATCTATTAATTTTTCTTTGTCTTTTCTTAATAAATCAGTGATTGTTTTGCTTATCATCCCTAATCATAAAATGTTCTTTATCAGTTCGTCATACAATCCTTAATGAATTATCAATATACTCATCTCATTTTGTTACTAAAATATAGTAATCTGAGGTAAGGCTTCTATCATATTGATTCATAATATCTCAAGAATGTTTTCATCAAGAAAACCATTCAGTATATTTTACCTGAATTTTTATTCAATTATCAAGTGCTATATCAATTCATCAATCTAGTCATTTAGTTGGGTCTAGTCTATCCAAGAATATTTCAAAATTATCGTAGTATCACAATAATTTTCAAACAACATATTCAGAATAAAATCCATATACGCTTAGTTCTGATTTTTCATTTGATTCAATACTATAATCCCCTAATCTGTCGCTTCTATTTCTAATTGCTATTGCTTTCTTTTTTAATTCCTCAAATTCAAAAGGAATAATCTTAAATAATATTCATTTTCAATTACTACTTGTAAGATATGTTCAATTATAAATAGTTACATCATCATATAACATTTATGATATTACTTAAAAAATAAAACTATTCTTTATCCTCCAATGTACTTAATAATACTTCTTTAAATTTATTTTCTTGATCACTATTATAAAACATAGGAACTCATGTTATTCTTATTTTTTCATCATCTTTAAATACTTTAACAATTTTTTCATTCTTAATATCTTCTAAGAATTTTTCTTTTCGTTCATCCTTTTTAAAAAGATGTTCTCACTTTGGCTCGATAAAAATCTGATAATGCATAAAATCTCAATTCTTTTCCTTTAGGAACATAATAAAATCTGGCTCAAATGCCTGTCAATCAATAAAACTATATATTTTAACTTGTTTCTCATTTCTAACTATATAAATATCATCATATTCTTTTTTTAGATTCTCCATCATCGTATCAATTAATTTTATGAATTCTTTTTCCTCACTTGTTCAGTAATTTGCATTAAAAGCATACCAATCCTTATCTTTTAAATATTCTTCTTCTCAATTAGCTCTATTACTTCATAGTTCAATATTTAATACTTGTTTTTCAGGGAATGAAGATTTTAGTGAGTGTGGTTTAAAGTCTTTTGTTCACTTAAATGAAGTAATGTTAGGTTTCATCTCTTTTTCAATTTCATTTAGTAACGCAGTAACAGCTAAGAATTTATCCTGATTTGTTAAATTATTTACTCTATCCGCAGGTCAAATAAAATTAATTCAAAGAGATGCTAAATAATTATCATTTGTAATAAATTCATTTGTAGATCTTAAATCTTTAAAATAGATTTTCAAAGAATCAAAATTGTAAAAATCATTCTTTGCAAGAGCATTTTTAATAATATAAGTATCAATATCTTTTAAATATAATGTTTTAGTTTCTTTCTTTAATGTTCATCTATTTTGTTCATTAAATTCATCCTCATCTGAAAATACTTCCACCACTTTTCATGTTCAAGAGCGTAATTCATATTCAATATTTTTCCTTTTTACTCACAAATCTCATATGGATTTTACTCAATCATAGGTATTTACAACTCTATCATTTAAAAATATAAATCACTCTTGAAATAAATTTGTTTGTTTAAATTTTGGTTTAAATTCAAGAGTTCTTTCAACTGTTTCTTTTTCATCCATTAATCATGCTTGTATTAATGCATTTCTTAATTCAGAAATATAACTACTATGATACATACTATGATAGTGTAATTGCTCAAGTATCCTTAATTCATTATCGGTATCATTATCGTATTTTCTCTTATTACTTTTTTCAGAATCTCATTTAGAAAATGCTCGATATCTGGCTCATCTTCATATTAATTGAGCTTCAGCAATAGTTTGTTTTTGGACTTTATTTCTTTCTCCTGGCGTAGCATGATCTACACTTCTTGTATCATATAACCTGACAATATCAAACAAATTTAATACGTCCCATCATTCATTAAGCTTATTTACCGCAAAAATAGCTCTTATCTTATTATCCTTATCTTCAAGAGAATTTAATAATGTTGATTGTGATTTCACTTCTTGTTCATCTGTTTTTGAAATACTTTTACTTTCAAGATTTGCTTCATTTACATTAATACACTTAGATGGTGAAAAATTTGTTTTTAATTTTTGTATAAAAAGTGGTATTGATAAATTATGATTTTCGAAGTATTTAAAGGCTTTTTGAATTATCAACACATCAGATTTATCTCTAATATTCTCGATATCTTTAACTGATAAATTCTCAATTAATTGATTAAATTCTTCTTGATTCTGTTTAGATTCTTCAATCGTCTTATTTGCTTTAAATAGAATAACAGGCTTTAATGATATTCAATTGTTTTCAGCAACCTCTTGTCTATATTGATTTAATATTAATGCTTGAAGAATCCTATCTTTTTTTTCGAAATTTGATTTTAAAAGTTCTATATCTTTACTATATCACTCATTTCTGAAATCCCTAAGATCGTATCTGTAAAGTATCTTATCTTGGTATTTTCTAGCAACATTAGAATCACTATAGTCCAAAGTTGCGGTAAACTCTAACAAAATATTTTTTTTATGTTGATGCAAAATATTTTCTACTGTATCTTCCCATGATTTTTCTTCTGGATCAATTTCTCATGATTTCTTTTTAGTTGTTCATTGAGAATGATGTGCTTCATCTGATATTAATACAATTTTTTCCTTTTTGAAATCATCTATTGTAATAGAATTTTCTCTATCCGTTGTTAAATCTAAATGTAATTTATGAGTAGTTGTAAAACAAATATTTATATTGTCTGTATTTACTCATTCGAAATTATCAACTTCTTGTATATTAACAACTTTTCAATCAAATTTAATAGTCTGATTAAACAAGTATTTTGAATAACTAGTATCTAAGAAATTATGCTTTGTCTTATCAATAATATTTGTTGAATTAACAAAGAATAAGAAGTTTCTATATCCCTTTTCATATAAGTACAATATCAATCCAGCCATAATAAAAGTCTTTCCGCTTCATGTTGCCATATTAAATAACAGATGAACCGGATATGTAATATCATCAAGTTGGAAATAATCAATAAATCTCGCAAAGGCTTCTGTTTGATATTCTCTAATATTAAAATTCTGATTCAGATTATCTTTTACATAATCTGGAATAGTTTTATCTAATCTGTTTCTTTTAGAAAGAGCATCATATTCTTCATATAAAAAACTCCCAGCCATTAAATAATATTTAACATGATAAATTAATTATAGAAATCTGAATTTAGTTTTTTATCTTCATCATCTACTTCGAAATCTTCATCATCAATATCAGATAAATTAACATACAATTGATTTTTATTTAATATTTCGATTAATACTTTTTTCTGCTCGTCTAGAGACAAATCTCTAAAATCATCTATACTATTTTCAAATTCTTTCATATCAAAGTTATAATCAAAATATGCTTTTGATTTCATTTCTTCTCGGATCTTTAAAAGTTCATCAATATTTTTTGCAGTTTCTATTTGTTCAATAAATTCTCAATTGTATTTTTTAAGTTCACAATAAATAAATTCTCATCATCACTTCCAATCTACAGCCTGTGATATTCATGAAGTATCTCAATTAATGACATCTATCATTCTTGGAACTATTGTTTCATTAATATAATCCATTTGCTCACATACTATATATCTTCTATTCATTTTATGAGCAGCTGCAGCAGTAGTTCATGTACCTCAGAAAAAATCTAACACATAATCTCATTCATCAGTTGCAGATTCAATAATTCTTTTTAATAATTTTTCAGGTTTTTGTCATTTAAAATTTTCTCAATCAAGATCAACTGTTTCTTCTACTTTTGATGTTGAACTATCAATAGCAATACTGTTTAAATCATCCCACTTATTACAATTTCGTGTATCTTCTAGAGGATACCTTTCTCATCTTGAATCGTGATTTATATACTGTAAAATCTCATCAACCTGACTTTCTTCTAATCAATATTTCTTCATAAACTTAATTAAATCATTTGATTTTTTCAATTGTTCTTTAAAATCCTTATTATCTATATATGTCTTTTTAAAATCTAGTAATTTAGGGTCTTTTGAATAGAATAATATAGTATCATGATTTCTAATAAAATTATTTACAGCTGTTTTATATCATGACAAAAATCACATTCTCCAAATAATTTCACGTTGAAAATTATCTTCTCAAAATACTTCATCCATTAATACCTTTAGATAATGAACTTGGTTATAATCAATATTAACATAAATACTTCAATCCCATGAAAGTAATTCTCTGGCTATTTCTAGTCTATTTTTCATAAACGTTAACCACGAAGAACGATTAAAATTATCGTTATAATTAAATCAATCATTTCATGTATTATATGGAGGATCGATATAGATTAATTTAATTCTTCATCTAAATTTCTTTTTTAAAGAATGTAATGTAAGTAAATTATTTCATTTAATTACGAAATTATCAAGGATAAATCCATTTTCATCTTTAGTAAATCAATCAACTTGATGTTCTCATGATTCATCATATTTCTTTAAGTTTGTAAAAACTTTAGGAGAGAATAATTTATCTATTTCATCTTGAGCCAATATTTCATTAAAAAAAATCTCTTTTTTCTTTTCATCTTCTTTGGTTTGTCATCATTCAAGAACACAATCTTTAAATGGCCAAACTAAAGATACATCTCAAGAGTCTTTATAGAATTTTCACCTACCTCTAAGTCAAATTCTATTTTTGTATTTAGTGTAAGAATTATCTAAAAAATTCTTGTAAGATATATAGTTAATAAAAACATCACTTTTGAAAAGTGATATTCAATCTATATTAACAAAAAACTTTTCTTTTATAGAATCATCAGAAAGTAAAAGTCTGATTAATGTTGGATCATTTGTTAATGCCGAAGTTTGTAATTTTCACTCTAGAAGCCTTCCAGCATCATCAACAAATGTTGGCTCGCTTTTTAATAAATTATTAAGCTTTTCATCAAATGTTTTCATTGTTTATAAACCATTAAATAATAAATTGAGATTACCAATTATAATTTAAAAATCAAACATAAAAAGCAGGGGGATGAAAGGAGTCCACGCCTGCTTTTATCGAGAATTGAAATCCCGATACTAAGTGACAAAGACCATCTGCTATATTACTATAGCGTCATAATAAATATAAATACTTCAAATATAAAATCAAATTGTTTATTAAATTTTTAACGTATAGTTATCCAACATATCTCCAAATATTTTTTTAGCTAATCTAACTGAATTATCATAATCATCTTCTCATTTAAACATCTTATCAAACGCTATTTGATAAGCTATAGACGTGAAATAAGATCTAGGATTAAAATTACTACTCTCCTGCTTTTTATCATTAATTTCCTTCCATTTCTTACCAGGTTCAACTTCTTCATACTTAATTACGAATCATTCCTTAAAAGCATCAGGTTTTTTCTTGTTTATTGCTATTGTTTCTCAATTCTCTAACTTTAACGTAATTGAATACATTTTTCCAAATTTTCACTCCCACTCATTAGTGTTTAGGATTTGAATTATTTTTGATTGTTTCATGTTTATAATCGATAAATAATAAAACGTAATTTGCCTAATTACATATTTATACAACTTTTAAATACCTCATCTTCCTCTTCTTCCGCTAAACGAAGTTTAGCTGAACATCACGTTTTCTTTTTTTGATGATGTTTTTTTCTTTTTTCTTTTACATTTTCATTAACATTCACATTAACATTTACATTCACATTAACATTTACATTAGGTTTCAGAATTTTTTTATTTTTCATAACCTATGGTTTTTTTGATATAATTTTTATCAGTTATTAATTCTAAAATCTATTCAATAACTATTTTCATGTTTTTCTATTTTTGTTCTAATTTTATTTTTATTTGATCATTAACGTTCAATTTTTCATATTCTTTATCATCTTCATTATTAATTTCCTATGGGGTTTTCTTTTTAACCCCACTGGGGTTGTTTATTCAACCCGTTAGGGGTTGTTTTAATGCAAATTCCTAGTTCTTCTCTATACTTTTCATATTATTCTACTAAATCAACCATTGTTTGTTTTAGTTGTTTTAGCTAAACAACCGACGGTTGTTTTATTCGTTTTCCCCAGCTATAAAGTCCATTATATGAAATTCTCAATCCTCAGCTTCTGGTTCGGTTTCTATTTGGTTTGTTTTTGGTTCTTCTTTGGTTTTGTTTTGGTTAGACTTTGGTTTTTTTGAATAATCCCAGTCTTTCTTAGGCCTTCATCATTTCTTTCAATCTTTATACCTCTTATTATTAGCATCAATTTGAGGTTTAACTAAACAAAATAATGCATTAGCAACTGTCTTTCAATCTTCTGGTTCAATACCATAAATTCAATAATCGGTTATATACCTAAACAATTTTAATTGATCTTCATCTGGCAATGCTTTAATTGCATTACTAAATGAAGAGTACCAAATGAATGATTCTCTTTCCATCTCTGTTTTTGTAAAAAGATAAAACATGTTCCTCAATTCCTTTATTAAGGAAAAGAGATAAAGCTGATCTTCATAAATCTGTTGATTCATGTTTTAAGCCTTATCTCTTTATCATAGAGTCGACTAGCGTCTTTGGAGTAAAACGAATGAATCCATCTATATGAAGATGCTATATTAAAGATGACAGGGTGAGTGAAATCATCTCGAGTACAGCATCTTAATCTAGAAAGATTCAAATCGTATACTCACCCATAAATCATTCTACAGTCTTTCTTATCCTATGAAATTCTAAACCCTAGTTCTGAACTTAATTCTACCCTACTTCGCACAGTGTAAAATTTCCCTTTGCATAGGATTATTTTCTAGAACAAGAAAAAAACTACATGAATGTTTTGTTCATGTAGTTTTCCCGAAATATCGCTTAACTAAGGCTCTTTTTTATCAGGGTACATTGTGCAAAGTAAAATATCTTACTTTTTTGTAGCTAACTGGCTACTTAACAACTTTTCCTAATAAAGATCACTTATGACCATCGTATTAACCATACTATAAAAATTAATATAACAATTTCAATATAAAATAATTTTTTCAGGGCAGTCTTAATATTTTTAAGTTTCAAACTCCCCTTATTTGAATATATTTTCTTCTTAAATATGGTAAATTTGAGGTTTTGATAGTTCTTACCTAGTATATCATATTGCGTGAAAATAAGACACGTTTTTATTCAAAGTGGAACAATATATACCACCCAGCACAAAAAACATCGCTTAAAATTTTCTCTATTTTCTCATTTTATGCCATTTTTCATCATTTTTTATACTCTCATGATTTTTAATTATCACTTCTATTTGATCAGATTTTTTTCTTCTTTTTACTTCTATATGATTTATACAAATATTATATTATTTTAAATTTTATTCATATCTTTACATATTAAAATTTTTTATGTCAAAACGGGGGAGTCTATCAATTAGAAAAATTCCATCACTGTAAATTTTGAGTGGAAACTCCCCTCGCATATCCCATCTGAAAATTAGGCATTAATTGTCTCTGATATTGTGTAAATAAAATGTTATTAACTATTACATTTTCTGGCATAGGAGTTAATTGTTCTTCCTCCACTCCCCTCACGTCTCATTTTTTAAATGAGGTTTGAAATAAAATTCAATATTAATAATATCAAAATTAATCTATATGTTATAAATAATATTAATTATTTTAGTATTAAGTTATATAAACATGTTGTACAAATCTTTATGACAAAATCTATATAGTTGTTCAGAATGTCAAAATAAATGTTTAACTAACAATAATGTTAACTGAGCTGATACAATAAACATATATAAAAAGTGATTAATATTGAGCATAAATAAATGTTGAGATTTGAAAGCTAGGGATTTTTCAGATGCTTATCTAGAAATAGTTGATAATACTTATTGAAAACGTGTATCCTTTCTTCTAATAAATCCTCAACAAGGGAAATTGGATGCAAACAAACAGCTACCTAAGCTTGAATTATTACCATCAGAAATCGTATCAATAAATATTAAATATTTTTTAGAATGAAAAAGATTACAAAAAAACGCAGAATCATCGATCAATATATTACGAATTTTGTCTAATAGAAATTGTGTTACATCTGTTTGAAAGACTAAATTTTTTGTTCAAAAATTTTCTGTTTTGGAAGGAATATACAAAAAAGAAGGTGATAAAAGGATACTTTCTGAATGAAAAGATAAATATTTTCTCTTTAGTTTGAATGAACTAAAAGAGATAGATATAACAAAAAAGGATTTTGTGGAGTTCATTGGACAGACACACTTTGATAAAATATGAGTACATAGAAGTAAAGGACTTGATAGTAATAGGAAATACCAATATAACCTTAAATATGATATTAATTCCTTTTTAAATTATGGTGAAGACTGATATAATGAGATGTGATTTGATAGAGATTGATATGATAAAGATGGTTTTAACACGCGCTGAATTCATAAATTAACATGAACTAGGTTTAATCCTGATTGAATAGATAAAAATTGATATAGTAGATATTGGTATGAGAAAAATGATAAAATTGAATTTGCTAAAAACCAAGAATATGTTAGTAGACAGGGATATTGAGTTCATGAAGCAGAAATTCATGAATACGATGATTATTGATATGATGAATATTGATATGATAAAAATTGATTTGACAGTAATTGATTAAATAGATCTTGATATGATAAATTCTGATATAATAAGGATTGATATGATAAATATTGATTTAATGTAGAAGGTTTTAACAGACAAGGAATACACAAATCAACATGAACTAGATTTGATCCTGATGGGTATGATTGTAATTGAAATAGGTTTAATTACTGAGATGACTGATCAGATTCTGATGATAATCCTAAAAGTAATCCATTAGATTGATATTATTTTCCTACAAGTGATTAAATAAGATTTTCAAATAAAAAAGAAAAGAATCCTTGGGAATCCTTTTCTTGACTATTAAATTAATTTTATATCGTTGTTTATCATTTAGAGACCATACTTTTTTTATTCTTTTTTAAAATATTTTCTTTCAAACATAAATATCAAATTTCTCCATTATACTCTCCTGCCCTATTTAACATTTTCACTTGAATGAGTAAAAAAAAACATAATTAAAGAAATATAGAATCACTTATAATACACAGTTCTGTTATATACATATAACCTTTTCTCATTCTATATAATCTTGGAAAAATTTTCACGAATTATAAATTAATCTGTTATCCATGATAAGTATTATTCATTTATCATTTGTTGTTCTAATCAATCTTCATATAGATTGTCTGAAATTTATGCTACAAAGAAATTTATAGACATAATTATCTCATTTGGATTTTCGAGCTCTGTTTTGATGAGATATAAAAGGGCTAGGTGGTAAAAATGGTAGTTTTGTCATTACTACTAATTGCAAATTATCTCATGGTACATCAACTCATTCTGCATAAGATTTACTTCAAACTAAAATAGTCCTTGGATTTTCTTTTAAACATTCAACATTTCTTTGATTGGTTTTTGAAGCCAATGTTCCTGAAATATGCATAAGAGTTAATATTCATTCTTTATCAAATTTTTCTTTACATCGCGTTGTTATCCTACGTTTCTCAGCCAGAGTATTTGTTAATATTAATGTTCTACCTTTATACTCATCAATAAATTTAAACAGTATATCATTTTTTATGTTTTCATCTTCCGCTTCTATAACCATAATTTTTCTTTGATTTTTATAGTCAAATGGTGAACTATATTTTTGTATTTTTGCATAATTATATTCATTTCAAAAAACTTCTTTTAAAAGATAAGAATCCTTTCATTTATCAAACAATGTTGCTGATAATACCACGTTTCATCTTGATTCTTTAAAGAATCATGCTCCCCTATCCAACTTTAAAGGAATTGCTTTAAATCAATAATTTATTAACTCTAGCCTAGCTTCAGATAATTCAACTAATGAGGTAAAAAAATAATCTTTACTATCTGAGTTTAACAATACATGTCATATTCAAAAATAACGTTTTAATCATCATATTAATTTATCAATAAAATCACGAGTTTCTTTTGTTGTATGTCTCATGGCCTCATCCAACAGCCTCTCAAAGAATTTATACGAAAAATTTAAAAACGTATTTAACTCATTACAATCATATAACGTTGTAAATGTGTTTTTATCATATTCTGATATAGTAGTATCATATCACAGCTCTCTTAGTTTAATTATATCATCATATGCATTTCTGTAAAATCTTGAATTTTTGATACTTTTATCAAACTTTATAAACTGCTCTTTAATCAATGATATAGCTTCAGAATCTAAATTTTTGTGAATAATTTCTTTTATTTTTTTTAGTCATTGTATTGTGTATCAATAATTTTCTTTTTTATCATCATCTTCATTTAATTTTTCTATTTCAGATTCGTAAAATTCGATTCTACCCTCGATAATTGAAATTAAATTTATTTTTGAGTCTTTTGATATTAGAGAGAGAATCTTTTCTATATTTGTTTTACTATAATCTAAAGTTAAAAAATCCCTTATTACACTTTCTAAATTATGTCATTCATCAACAATAAGATATGAATCTTCAGGGGAAATTGTTGGATATTCTTTTGATGATGTTAGTCAAGTAAATCGGTTTTTTGATAGCTTACCGAATTTTGTAACCATAAATGCCTGGTTTATAATGAATATATTTCATCTGTTAAGTTTCTCATAAAAGTCTCATTTAAATCAATAATCCTCATCAAGATGGTAATCGCTCATTAATACATTATTTGAATATCATAATAATTTTTCTTGTCAAAGCTTTAATTGTAAAGTATAATGAATATCAGATAAATAAAAATTTCATCGATATAACCAATTTCGTAATGTTAAATCCCAAAAAGATAATTGTCATTTATATGGTACGCTATGTAATGAAACAGCTTCAGAATCGGCTTTAAGTTGTTCAAAATTAACGTTAGGAAAATGATTTTTAACTACGGGAACATCTTTTTGCATTAACTGCTCTTGAAGAACTTTTGTATATGTGGCTATGAATATTTTTCAATTTGGATTTTTTTCAATGAATTTTGCTGCTGGAATAAGGTATCAATATGTTTTTCAAGTTCATGTTCATGCTTGTATAAATAGATTATGATTTTCTCTATTTAAGACATCTTTTATATGTTGCGTCATGGATTGTTGTTCTTTTCTAGGCGTTTTATTGATACTATTTATGAATTCTAAATACCCATTTTCCATTTCTGAATCTGAAATAGTATTAGTTTTTCAAAGACTATCAGTATCTTTTAATATATAACGTTTAAAATATTTTTCTATTAGTTTGTTCTTAGTTTTAATATTTATTTCTGAATTTATTGTAGAAAGCAGATCTTCTATAAATTCAAATTCTGCACTTTTATTATTCAAACTAGCTTCATATTTACTAATAATTGTTTTAATAAACTCTAATCTTTTTCAATGGTTCTCATAATATTTTTTAATATATTCCGTATTTAATATTTTTTCAAATAATTTACATTCATCTTTACTATCTTGTAATGCTTGATGTTTTTCTGAGTAATTTTCATCGAAAAAATATCTGTACAAGTCTTGTACTGTATACGATTTAAATCATGGAAATAGAAATAAGAATAAATGTAATGTATCTATATATCTATATTTTGAAAATCTATTATCATATTTAGTTAATAAATACAAATCAAAATCTTCTAAATTATGTCATACAATAATTGGTTCATCTTCTTCATCTATAAAATTTATTGCATTATCTAAAACAGTTTTTAAATCTGATCACTCTCTTATATCATTATCAGAAATCCCAGTTAACCTCTTAATATTTTCTGATAGATTTTTTTTAATGTTTACAAATTGAGAAAACTCTTTTTTACTTTTATGATTATATATTCAAACCTGTATTATTTCTTGGTCATCTTTATTAAATCATATATTATTAGAGTTTGTTTCAATATCTATAAAGTATAATGTCCCCTTTAACATAACGTATTATTTAATAACAAATAATATTACAACAGCAATTATGACAGCTATTATAAAAACTCGAATCTTTCAGATCTTATTTCATATATCTTCTTTCACTTCTCCTATCTCCTGATATATATCATCAATTTCTTTTTGTTTCTTTTTTAAGTTTTTAGAAAGAGAATCTGTATTTTTTGTTAATAGTTCATTCGTAGATGATATTAATTTATTTATATCATTAATTTCTTTTTTTAACTTCTTATCTAAACCATTAAATTCCTCTTTTAATATTTCATTTTTATCCGTTATAATTTCATCTATTTTCTCTAGAGTTTTTTGTCAAGATTTTTGATAATTCTGCATTTCAGACTTCTTTTTATCAAAATCATTCTCAAATTCTTTTTCAGAATTATTTACAAAATCTTTAAGATCTTTAAAATTTTTATCGTATATTTTAGTGAATTTCTCAACCTCTGAACTGACTGTTTCTAATTGTTTTTCTAGGTTCTCTCTCTGTTTGATGAGATTCTTTGAAGCTTCTTGAAATTCTTTTATTTTTTCAAGGTATTCATTTAAATCAGAAAGAGAAACATCATCAATCATTTCCGATAAGTTCTCAACTTTAGTTTTTGATTCAGCCATGTTTATAAACATATAGAATTAAATAATTATTTTTTATAACTATTGAATAATCTTAATATATTCGAATATTTTTTAAATTTTTCAATTCATAGTTTCTTTTGAAGATAATTGTCTCTCATATTATTTATTTCTTTTTTCATTTTTTTATCATTTATTTCCTCTAATTTATCAGTAATATTACCATACATTACATCAATAACTGTGTCAAGATTTTTGTTTTCTCAGTATGATTGTATAATTGAATCTAAAATACTGATATTATCAATACTCATATAATTATCTATTATTCTTTTAATATTTTGTTCGGCTAAATCTTTTTTAGTTTCGATTTTTAGACAGGAATCTATTAATAATGCATTAAGTCATGAACGTCAAGAATCCAGCACTTTTTCTACATCTCAACTTATACTTAAATTATTCTTTTCAGTTGATTTTAGGATGTCTAACATATCATTCACTGATGTTTCTGATCAAACTGAGCTTAAAAAATTATTTAATTTATCTCTAAATCTGATTAGTCATATATCTTTTTTTGTATATTCCTTAAGCTTTTTTTCATCATCTGGAGATATATCTTCTCATTTTAATTTTCTTTTAAATATTGAATTTATTGTTTTTAAATTTTTATCTATATTTAGGTTTCATCTAATAACATTATAATGTTCAGCATCTTTATTACATCAAGAACAGAATCAACATTTTCATAAATTAGCCTCGGTAGTTCATAATAATCTACGTAATATTTGTCATCTAAAACATTCTGATACTTCTCATTGATCTGATAATTGTATTGAATTATATAGATGAATTAATTGTTGTAATCTTCCATATTCTACGTCCTTATATATTTTTTTAATCAATATATAAAGAGCTTCAGCGAACAAATACAAATTTTTATTTGATCAAGTTGCATTCTTTAAAATGTGTTCATCTTCAGAATTTAATATTTCTCAATTAATTTCTCAAACTTTATCTAATAAGAAATTCAATACGATGTCTTTTAATTTGTTGTTTTCAACTCAAGTCAAAAATATTTTAAATTTCGAATTTTTATGATTTTTATAATATTTTTTAATTATTCACATACATAAAAGTCTATATATTAATTTTTCTTCACAAAAATCGTTTGTTGCAGGAACTTCAATTGTTCATGATTCTCATTCAATATTATCTCTGTAAAAAAGGAATGTTTGCCAAAATTCTGTAAGTTCGCTTGAAAATCATGATGATACGTTACTCATTAGGGAATCTTTAATCTCTCAGCTCTCTCATTTATAATCCACTAACTTTTTATCTATAAATTCTGGCACTCAAAGCTTATTATCAAACATAAGAGGACTTTTTATCATACACAATTGTCTCGCCAAATCACACATAGGGCTACTATTATAAGGGCATTTTCTGTATTTTAAACACTCCTCCGATGTTATACATTCTGGCATTTGCATATTACTAAAGTTATTTGTATCCTCCATACATTCATCACAAGGTCATGCAAAAAGGATAACACTATGAGCATGTTCCTTATTTCTTCCTGCCCTTCAAATTTCCTGATAATATTGTTCAAGACTAGAAGATAGCACATAGTGAATAACAAAACTAATATTTGGTTTATCAATTCACATTCAAAATCATTTTGTTGATACTAGAGTAGATAAATCATTATTTTTGAATGCATCTTGTATGGACATTCTCTGTCATTCCCATAATTTCTTTAATGAATTATTCATGAACGTATTCTTTGAATTTACAGAATCAGAAAATTCTTTAGAAATATATACATTTTGAATCTCATTTTTCTGAGGTCTTGAAAAAGTATTTTCACATTCATTACATCATCAACAAACTCAATTATATTTTACATCATCTCTAGTAAATAGTCATCCACAACAAGCTTTTCTCCAATTACCATCTCTATCTTTTGGTAAATAATAGGTAAACTTTTCGCATTCACTGCAATATAGAATATATTTTTTTTGAGAATTGTATAAGATATCTCAAGATCAACAATCAGGACATACTTCATATGTTAACGAGTCTGGAATCTCTGAAAAATAAAACATGAAATCATCTTTATGCTCTGGTATCTTATTAACAAGAAATCTATATATATCAAATGCTGTACTTGATATAGCTGCCTTAGCTGTTTTCTTATATTTACCATTACTAATAGGTCAATATATTGTAAACACCAATCATCACCTTGAGAACTTTCATTCATCATTTTGCTCAAATATATCATGATATTCTCTTTTTTCTTTTTCTGCAATATTTTTCAAAATTTTATCCATTTTTCACTTCATATAATTAAGCAATACAGAACGCTTATCTTCTCGAGAATTTACTGGGATAATCTCCATGCTTATATTTGTTCTATTTATTGAACTCTCCTCTATATATCTTTCTATTCAAAGAAAATTAATAATATCATTTTTTGCCATTGGAGAAGCAGTCGCTGTTAAAGCAAGCACAGGAATTTTTCTTTCATTAGTCCTTATACTTTCGACAAAAAATCATAAATTCAAATAAGAAAACCTAAAATCGTGTCACCATTCACTTAAACAATGAGCTTCATCAACTGTAAATATTGATATATCATCTATATAATTATCTAATATATCATTAACATCTGCTTCACTTTGAAATCTTTCTGGTGCTACGTAAAGAAGCTTTAAATTTCATGATTTCATCTTAAGTAATTCTTTTTCTTTCGATTCTTTACTTAATCATGAGTGAATTCTTGCAACAATATTCTCCAATCAAAAATTTTTCATATTTGCATACTGATCTTCCATTAATGATTTTAATGGAGATACAACAATTACTGCTCCAGATAATAAAATCGAACTTAATTGGTACATAAGGGATTTTCAACCTCATGTAGACATTATTCATAATGTGTTATATCATTTTAGTATACTAGACAATATCTCGAATTGTCATCCCCTCTCTTCAATATGTCAATTTACTGATTTTGTATGTTCTTTCTTTAGATCTTCATCAAATATCTCTAATAAATTAACTGAATCTTGTCTCTCTTCTGAAAAACGATCAAACTTAGATCAATTTTTATCCTTTTCTCAGAAATATCTATACATAAAATATCTTAAGTTAGATCTAGTAGGATTTTTTACAAAAATTGTTCAATGATCCTTTGTATTAATAGTACTATTTCATTGTATATCTCTAGTATCAATTATATAAATATTTTCCACTTTTGATAAAGTATCTTTGTCTGTTTCTGGATTTATATTGTGATCAATAAATCATATATCATATTTTTCAGTTTTATCGATAATATCTATATTTATTCTCGATTTTGGATATCATCAGTTTTCTAAAAAATTGATTTCTTTGAATACTTCTCAAAACATTTTTGATCCCCAGAACTTTATGATATTTTTGTATTCTTTATCTTTTACTTGAATTTTTATATTAAAGTCATTTTTTCATATTCCCCATAATTCACTGGAATTAATATATAATTCGAAAAAATCTAGTAATCATAGTAAATATCATATTCATTTTAAATCAAAATATATATTTAGCTCTGATTTATTTCATATATCAGGAAGCCTATTTAGAAGAAACTTTTGCATTGATAAAAATTTTTTTGTTTCATTCTCCAAATATATTCATTTATCTTCATGAGTTATTTCTGAGTCATTGTATTCATCTTCAAATACATATTTTCTTTTTATATCTTCACTTAAATTCCAAAAATAATCATCAAAAAATCTATTAAAATATTTTGATACAAAAAAATTATTTCAAACGAATAATAAGTTATTAATAATTTTTTGTAGGTTGTTAGACATTAAAGTTTATTAATATAAATTAATTTTAATTATCACTAACTCTTTCTAATATAAACTGTAAGAATCATTTTCAATCTTCTTCTAAATCTCAAAGAAATTTAGAATAGAATTTTGATTTCATTTTTTCAGGATTACTTGATTTCATTATTCTTTCTATGTTTTTTTCATCATTATGATGAGCATAGAAATTTCTAAATCTTCTAAACTGATCAAGTGTTACAACGTAGAAATTTCACTTAATACTTCCTCAATATGATTCTGAATCCAAGAATCATTTTAACATATTAAACTTTATTTTATTTTCCTGATTTTCTAATTTAGCAATTAACTCTAAATGATTATATTCTTGAATTCGATTTATAAATCTAAACATCTCATAAATCTCTAGTGATTGGTTTTTTAGTAATTTAGATATGATTGGTCATTCATCTGCATCTAAATCATATTTATCTGGATTCCATTGGATAAATTTTGAGATCTCATCAAATAAGCTTTGGAAATATGTAGAAAATAAATTGTTTATACTTCGTGTAATTGTTCAGATATCATACCATGTTAAATTTTCTCAGTCTTTATACTTTGAAAGTATATCAAGATGATTTTCTAAAATTTTATCTCATTTTATTTTAAGAGAATTTTTGATCTGATTTATATAATTCTTATTTTCTGACTGGAAAATAGAAATATCTATTTTACTTGAAATTTCTTCTAATCTCCTATCAATATCTGCAGAACTTTCTATAATCTTTTGTTGCTGTTTTGTCTTTTCAAGTATATGATTTACTTCATTTCTTACTGTTGTTCTTTCTTCAGTATTTGCATCATCTGTACTAAACGTTTCATCTAGTATATCATCAATTGATTTATTATTTCATAAAATCGAGTTATACATTATATCATTTTTAATCTTTTCTTTTTTTACTTCTGATTTACTATCCTCAACTTCTTTAAAAAGATCAGAAAATTTAATTTTCTTAAAAAAATAAGGAGAATCTATAAGATCTATTCCATAACGAAATCATAAATCATTATTAATAATTTTATAAGCCATATATTAGTAATAGATATTATTGCCTTTTGTTATTATAGTTTTTGTGTTAATATTCAAGTTAAAAACGATGGAAAAAGAAGTTGATTTTTTATTTTTCTCCTGTTTTTCTTTATTTTGAATATAGCAAGCAATCACATCAATCTTTTTGCCAAAAAATGATTTGACAAATGATGCTAGTTAATAAAATATATGATTAATAGCTGTTTTGCTGAAATGCGAAGATTAATTTTTGAATGAAATGTAAGTAAGCATAAAGAAACTATAATTGTTCAATAAAATTAAAAATAATGTGTGCCTTAAATTAGTTGTGATTATATCTCATTTTTTATCACATCTTCGTAAGACTGTCTTTTTACAACGAGTTTCGATTTACCATTTTCTATAAAAACTACCGCAGGAATTAGTGACTTGTTGTAGTTGCTAGCCATGCTGTATCCATATGCTCATGTTGTATGTACAATTAATAGGTCTCATGAATCAGCTTTTTGAATTGGATAATCTTCGATAATAATATCTCATGATTCACAACACTTACCAGCAATTGTTATTGTTTTTGATTTGGGAATATTTTCTTTTCAAACGACATCAGCATCATATTTTGCTTGGTAAAGAGCTGGACGAATATTGTCTGTCATTCATCAATCTATAAAATAATATTCTTTGCTTGGGGTCTTTTTGATGTATCATATAGTGTAAAGTGTAGAACCCGCTTCTCAAACAATACTTCTTCATGGTTCAATACAAAGTTTTGCTATCTTAACTCAATTTTTTTGTATAAGTTCTTCTGTATAGTTTATTAATTTTTTAGAGATTTCAATCGGTGGAATTGGAGCATCTTCGTCGGTATAGTGGACAGCGAATCATCATCATAAATTTAATATTAGTGGTTCCTTAAAAATTTTACAATAACTTATTAATTTTTTTAGTGCTTCTTTAAAAGCTAAGAGGTCAAAAATTTGGGATCAAATATGAGAATGAAATCATAAAAATTGAATATATTTTGAATGATTGATGATGTTCATCATTTTTTCAAATTCTTCGCTATGAAAAAGTACTCAAAATTTGGAGTCAATGTGTGCGGTTACTATATATTTATGTGTATGAGCAGAAACACCGACATTAAGCCTAATTAATATATTTACTTTCTGTTTTCTTTTAGTTGCTAACTGATTTAAAAGTTCTAATTCTCATAAATTATCGACAACGATCGTTCATACTTTATGTTTTAATGCAAACATAATATCGTCATATGTTTTATTATTTCAGTGAAAATAGATTTTTTTTGCTGGAAATTTTACTTTTAATGCTGTATATATTTCTCCAATAGAAACACAATCAAGGCTTATTCATTCTTTTTTAACGATTCTTAGCATCTCTTTTATGTTTAATGCTTTAGATGCATAAATAACATCAGTATCGAAAGATGTTGATACGAAGTTTTCTTTATATTCTTTGATATTTTTCTTAATTAATCAAACGTCGAATAAATAAATTGGTGTTCAATAACGATCTTTTAATTTGTATATGTCTTTTGATGATATCATCATAAAAAATGTGACAATATAAATGTAAAGTAATATACGTAGGGATATTAGATTTTTATTTTAAGTTTTCAATCTTATTAGTGCAGAAAAAACAATTGCATAGTTGAATAAAAAGTTTATAAGAAACATATATTTTAATTAAAAAAATAATTATGAAACTAAAAAAACTTTTCTGAAACTGGACTAATGCAATTGAGACATTTCCTGTTTCTCATATTTTATTAGTAGTTTTAACCACAATTTGAATCTTACAAATCGAATGAATTATCGATTTAGACTCGCCTGATATAATACTCAGTTTAATTTTTGCATTCATAATTAGCTGTTATTGACCATTATTTCTCATTCACAGCAAAATAAAAAATAAAAATCTGATTAATCGAACATTACAAATTTGATCCATAATTCTATGATGAATTTACTACATATTATTATACAATACTGACCTAGACAATCTCACATACTCTGAATGATTACTTTATTTTTGAATTATTCCTCTAGCTCTACTTTGAATTCCTTTAATTATTGCTTTATTACACAAAAAACATGAACAAAAAATCCGATTTTCATGAACTAGTTTATTAATATCCATCGTTTTTTGATGAATCGCATGAAGCATAGTTCGATGATGAATTGCAGGTGCTTTAGGCTCAATTGAAGCACTTTTTGATGTCAATATCGATTCAGAATTATATTTAGATATTTGAATGATTTCCATGGTTTTATTAGCATGATCATTCGTATTTAATTACTATCTTACACTCACCCAGGAAATAAACAAAAAATCTGACTTTGAAATCAAACCATCTCGCTTGAGAAGAATTTTCTGATCCTTCATTTTCCTACCACTTGCCTTAATATATCTTGCAATCTTCGGAGCTTACGGAATCAAAATTCTCATCACATGAGTACGACCAAAATGAATCATTGTTCGACTTTGAATCTGATATTTTACATTATGAATAATCAGTTCTTACCTAATCTATCCTGACAAAACTGGAATTCACGAAATCATAAATAAAATATTATATATAAGTTTCATTCTCATGTCATTTATGATGATATGAGCTATTACAAAAAGAATCGAACAATACTGAATCACCATCAACAGATGTTTCGTATGCTATATCATTGCATTCATCATAATTTTTTCAGCTTTATCTCTTATTTTTACAAAAAAAAGATTACTTACATTCGTATCCACATTGTGAATTTTAGTTTTCATCGCTGTCTATATTCGACCTTTAAATGTAGGAAATATCTCATTTAACTCACAATTAAACAGACTCGAAACTCTCCTATCCAAAGAAAATATTTCTCTTCCACTTACCGAGTGAGCATTAAAAGATATAAATGCAGAATCTACTAAATTGATTATGTGAACCCTTGATTGACTAATGGAAAATTACAATAAAGACAAAATCATAAATAAAATAATCAATTTCGAATACAAAGATTCCTACCGATCTTCTCGTTATGATGTCAGAGAATTTTTAGGTGTAAATACAGATTACGATTATTACTACCCTACATACAAATACCGAAGTTACAGACAATACGGAAAATTCCAACAATCTATCGATGTTACATGATATTCAAAAGTATTATACTTTGAAAAATCTTATGGTAAAATGAATGATTTCACTCTGAATATAGAAATAGACGACCAAGAATATAAAGTCAATTTAACTGATTATTTAGAAGAACTTAAGGAAAAATCTGATATTTATGCAAAATCTGAATTAACAGATGAAGAAGAGGAAATTTTAAGAAATCCAGCTCTAATTTTGACGGAGCCTAATTATAAAGTGATTATCAATAGTTTTGGAATAGAAGAAAACAGAGAATGAAGTCAGATTTATAATGCTGAATGATATATTTTGATTAAATAGTTTGCTTATTAGATAATTTCTTCACAATTAAAAATATATAGCACATCACAAATCCTCATATCAATCCCCCAATATGAGCTGTTAATGATATTCATGGCATAAATCATGGAAGCAAAGCACAAAATACGGATGCTCCAACTTGTCTAACATCTATTTTTCATTTTAATCTATCAGAAAAAAACAATACAAAAGCTAACCACGCTCCTAGAATTCAAAATATTGCTCATGATGCTCCTGCTCATAATGAGAAATCTTGAGTAATTGACTCTACTCCAAATACCAATAAATTTCCACATATTCAACTAACTAGATAGATTATTAAATATTTCCATTTTCACATAATATGCTCAATCGCTGGTCATATATTGTACAAAGAAACCATATTCATAAACAAATGAGTACCTCAAAAATGTAGAAACATAGCAGTAAATGCTCTCCAAGGTTGTGCAGCAAAGATTGGAGTAAACATTGCTCAGAAACCAAATGCGACCTCTGTATTAGTACTTCATCCAGCCATTTCTTCCAAAAGAAAGATTACAACATTAATTACAATCAAAATATTGGTTACTGTCAAAAATTTTTTCATAAAACAATTTTAATAATAAAACATTCGTAAATTACAAATACATACCTATTTTTCAAGACATTTAGAAAACATTTAAAATATCTTGATTTTTCCAAATAACTCAATATTCAATAATAGTATTTTTACTTTTTAATAAAACTATCATGAAAAAATTCATCGCTGAGTGCCTATGAACTATGGTTCTTGTCATTTTTTGATGTGGAGTAGCTGTTTGGACTAATGTAGATCCTGTAGCTACAGCATTAGCATTTTGACTAGTAATTGTAGCATTAGCTTATGCTATTGGTCCAGTTTCATGATGTCATGTAAACCCAGCTGTTAGCTTATGAGTTTTCTTGACATGAAAAATGAAAGCAAAGGAATGTCGACTTTACATGGTTGCACAATTTATTTGATGAATTTTATGAGCTTTGGTTTTAGGGGTTTTACTATGAGGATTTGGTAGCTTATGAGCAAATGGATTAGACTGAGTCAATGGAAATGTTTGGCTATGATTGCTAACTGAAGTAATTCTGACTTTCGTATTTGTTTTTGCTGTACTATGAGCCACTAACAAATCTGAAAATGCTTCAGTAGCTGGATTAGTTATTTGATTATCTTTAACTCTAGTTCACCTATTAGGTTTAGGATTAACTGGAACTTCAGTAAATCCTGCTAGAAGTTTTGGACCAGCTTTATTCCAAGATTGAGCATTTGGTTGTGTTTGGGTATTTATCGTTGCCCCACTTATTTGAGCAGCTTTAGCAGCGTGTTTGTTTAATTATTTCTTTAAAAAGAGTAAATAACAATTATCACATTAAAATAAAAAAGTGAGCATGTAAAAGTGTCCACTTTTTTGTAAATATAATTGAAAGAATTATCCTATTTTTATTGTTTTAACTTTATTTGGGAATATTTTTATTGTATAAATCAAAGGAAACATTGTAGCTATTGCCTTTACTGAAATCTTTTAATCAATTAACATATTCAAGCTTTTTTGTTTGGGTTATATAATTAAATACTAACCATCGTATTCTTCAATCACTTCTTCTACTGACTTGCCTCAAAGTCAAGAAGATTTCTTTTTAAATTTTTGGCTTGTGGTTGTTTTTCCTTGTGATTTCTCTGTTTTTTCAAACCGTTCAATTACCTGTTTATAATCGTTAATATCTGCACCATTTTTTTCCATTTTTTTACAAATGTTTTGAGCATACCATGATCCATAGTTACAAATTCTTCAAAAAGCTAATATAGCTTTGTCATTTGTTACTCACCATGATTTCACCTTTTTTAGATATCACTCAATTGTTTCATCAACTGCTTTATCCATTTCTTTTTGAGCTTTGGGGTCCTCCATTAGTTTCTTGTATTGATTGGCTTGTGTGTCATTTCGTTTAGATTTTGCGGCTTTGTCAGTATTTTTGAATAAAGAATCTGTCATGATGGAACTATATCTGTTAGGATCAATTGATTTGATGTTATTTAAAATTTCTCCTGTTTTGTCTCCATGAAATTGTAATAATCAGATGGATACAAAACCACAATCGTTTTTATTAACATCTCAGTATTTTTTACCACGGACACATATTTCTTTTAGTTTATTTTTTAGTCCTTTCTTGTCTTTTTCAGTAGAATTGTTTATGTGTTCAGACTCTGTTTTATTGTTATCAGTATTTTCTTTTGTTTCTTTCTTTTCGTCCTTAATATTTATATCACCTTCATTAACTTTTACATTCTGCTTTAAATTGTTTAATTCTTGTTCATTTTTTTTGTTGGTTGAAAAATTTTCTGAAATGAAAATTTTTAGATTTTTCCAAATTTCACGAATATAATCCAAAAAACTTTTTTCAGATCATGAATTTATATCTTTATTTTCAGATTCTAAATTCATGTTTAAAAGTATATATGGCTAAAGGCAGTTTAATATTCTGTATGTTTTATTTTTCGCACATTTCTCGCAGATGAGAAATGACATTTTTAACAACTTCTATTACTCTTTTAGATAATTCCATAAATCATTTTACTGCTATGATTTCGAATCATTGAATGGCTCATGTCGTATCTGTAATCATATTTACCAAAAATTTATTTGAGCTAACTTCTAATAATACCTCGTAATTACTTTGATTAATTTCTGTAAAACTTGCCTTAACAGAATTCCGTATTACGTCTTTTTTTGCGCATAATTCAGAATCTATTAGGGCTCATTGAAACATACTTAAATGATTATATGTGAAATAAAATTCGTAAATTAACTACCCTGCTTTTATGATTATAGTGTCTTTTTTCAATGGAAAAGTTTATTAAAAAAATTAGGAAAAAACTCTTGAATTTTTAGGAAGATTTGATATAAAAAATTATCGCTATTTTTAGTTATTTAAACTAATAATGAACAATCCTATTGATAATTTAGTACAGATTTTAAGAAAGCAAAAGAAAAAAATTATATCTTCTAATGATCTTAAGAATTTCATTTATGCATCATTTTGAGAAAATACATCAATTAATAAAGTTTATAAAATAACTTTTCAACTTAGAAATCGTTGATTTTTGTATTTATTGAGGAAAGATTTATTTTATATTACGAATCCAGAAAAAGTGCTTATTGCAGAGGAAATAGAAGAGCAATGGTATCGAAAATTATTGAAAGATCATTGTAATACTATTAGCAAACAGTGGTATATTTGATGATTAACTGCTTTGGAAATTCTTTTGTATTGAAAAGGTGTAACAATCCCTGAAATGATTATGGTAGTTAATAAGGAGAAGCAAAATATTGAAACTGTGATTTTTGAGAAAAAAATTTTATTTAAAAAATTTGAGTCTAAGTGAAAAAATCTTCTTTCTAAGTTGATAAAATTGACTAATGAGGTGTCAATGCTTAATTGTAAAAATATTTTGGTTGCAAATTTAGAATTATCGATTCTCGAATCTCTTTATAATTTTGATACGTCTAATGGTTGATATATAGAGGCTTGTATTAAGAAAGCGATTAAGAAAAATGGTAAAACTTTAAATTTACAAAATATTGAGGCAATTATAAAATTATGAAAACATAATACTTCATTAAATAGGTTGTATTTTCTTACTAAAACTCTGTATCCCTCTTTGTCAGAGGAAATAAGAAAGTTAATTAAGAAGTATGGATTCTTTCTATGATAATTATTAAAAGATATTAAAAAAACTGACTCCAATTTAGGAATCAGCTTTTTTGTATGTGAGTGTGACTTTTATCTATTTGAATTCATCTAACTAATTATTATTTTCATCTCAGTTGTTTAATTGTTTTTTCATGAAAGCAGGCATTTCTCGATCTTCTTCTGAATTATCAGGAGCGCGAAAATTGTTATTAGTTACTTCTGGAGTATTGTCTATGTTTGATGTAGAGAATCCTCAAGTTTGAGATGTTGTAAATCATCATGTTGTTTGATTTACTGCTCTTGTGATAAAATCTTCTGGTTGTTGAGGTCTGATAGGCCTTCAGAAAGTGTCAGTTTTAACTACTTTTCTACCACTATTTACTTGTTCATTGAATCATGTAGCGATAATTGTAACTTTTACTTCATCTTCGAAAGAATCATCAAATGACATTCACCAAATCATGTTTGCTTCAGGATCAAGAATTTCTTGAATAACATCAGCAGCTTCTTGAACTTCATAAGGAGATAAGTCAGAACCTCCACTCACAGCAAAGATAATCTTTTTTGCACCATCAAGATTTGTTTCAAGTAATGGGTTCTCGATAGCTTTTCTTGCTGCATCTACTGCCCTCTTTTCTCCAGCTCAGTATCCGATTCCAAGTAATGCATTTCCAGAATTTAACATAATTTCTTTAATATCGGCGAAGTCAATATTGATATCTCATGGTTTAGTAATTAAATCAGAAATTCATTGAATTCCTAGATATAATACTTTATCTATCATTTCAAATGCAGCTTTGAATGAAGTTTTTCTATCGGAAATGTTGAAAATTTTGTCATTTGGAATAACGATTAAAGTATCTACGTTTTCTTTCATTTTAGCTAGTCCATCAACAGCATTTTCTGATCTTTTTTTTCATTCGAAACTGAATGGTTTTGTAACGATTCCGATTGTTAGGATTCACATGCTTTTAGCGATTCATGCGATAACTGGAGCAGCTCATGTTCAAGTTCCTCATCACATTCATGCAGTAACAAATACCATGTCGGCATCTCATAATGCTTGTTTGATTTCGTTCTCAGATTCTTCTGCAGATTTTCTTCAGATTTCTGGATTTGCTCATGCTCAAAGTCATTTGGTAATATTCATTCAAATGTTAACTTTAGATGATGATAGGTTCGCTGCTAAATCTTGAGCATCAGTATTAACCGCTATAAATTCAACACCTTCTAATCATTGTTGAATAATTCTGTTTAATGCTTTATTTCCACCTCAACCAACTCATACAACTTTAATTTTTGCACCTGGAGTGATTGGAGGAAGTGTAATTTCTTGTATTGTCATGATTGATTTTCGAATAATAGAATAAAAGTTTGATTATATGTTTAAGATTTTTGTTTTAATGTATGTAGATTAAAACAAATCTTTGAAGAATTTTCAGATTTTTCACATAGTTTTTCAGATATTAAGTCCTCATCATCCGTGGCGTCCTTCTTCCATATATTTTAATGATCGGTAGTAGCATCAAATTATGTTGATGAATTGGATGTTATTTGATAGGTCACCTAAGTTTAAAACTTGGTCTTTTGCGTAGAATGAAGCTAATTTGAATACTTCTTTTGCAAGAATATCGATATATTTAGTTTTAGCTCATCATCAAATTAGTAATATTCCTCATGGTAATCTTCAATCTTTTTCTAGTTTGAATAAGTGGTCGTTAATTTTTCAGAATATTTGTTCGTATCTAGCACTGATAATTTCAGTTAAGAAATGTGTATCTAATGGTAAATCTTGTGGAGCTTCGCTATCAATGATACAGCTTCAATTACTTTTTTTAATATCTTCAGCTTCTTTGATGTCTACTTGCATTCAGATTGATATATCTTTTGTAATTTCTTCTCAACCGATAGGTAGTGTACCATATCCTAATGGATATCAATCTTCATAAATTACATAAGAAGTCTGATTTTTACCGATATCTACCAACACAGTACCAAGATCTTTATGGTCGTAATCGACGGCAACTTCACTAGCAGCAAGGATGTTTGGAATAATATCAGCAACAACTAATCCGATTTTATCGAAAGCGTCGATTAATCCGTTGTAGAAGTTTTTTGGTATCATAAACACGTCTGCCATTAAATCGAGTTTCTTACATTTTAGTCAGATTGGATCTTTTTCTCTTTTAGTTTCGTCTAGAATTCGGGACACCGGAACGATTTTGATAGTTTCATAATTGTTTACGTTAGCTATCTCTCCTACTATTCTAGAGAGATGGTTTAAGTCTTCCATTTCAACTGCTTCGTTCATAATTCTTTTTCATTCGATGATTCTTTGAGTTATCATTTCAGGATGTGAGATTCCTACATAAACTTTGTCGATAAAATCCCCTCCTAGTTTTTTGATGAAATACTCTACAATTTTGTTTAATACGTTTGTGAAATCTTCAGCTTGTAAAATTTTTCATTTTCTCATTCACATAACTGGTTCTGTTTGTTTTGCTAATATAACGTCTTTGTCGTTATCTTTTCAGAATACTACGGCTTTGATAGTATCGTTTCCAATATCAAAGATTGCTCTAATATCATTCATGTGGAGACATAAGTAAGAAAATAAAAGGTATGAACATTTTGTTTTATTTGTGACTTTTTATCTTGTATGAATATTTATTCGAAAAACAAACCAATATTTTTATTTTATGATATATTTTGGTTATCACACAAAATTTTTCATTTTTTGTGAATTTTGGATATGATAACTTTTGGTTTTCGGTGATAAATCGGGCTTTTGGACTTTAAAATTTTAATATAAAAAATGAAGGTTGATGTTATTAATGGTTTGCATTGAATTACTTGATATGTTTTATATGACTATTTAATTCTATTTAATACGATATTCAATAATTCATCAGAAATTTCTTCAATAGATTTGAGTTTTCAATTTGGTGCACTATCAATGATTGTTCGGTCATATTTATTAGCGACGTATTTGTAAGCTTCTGCTGCATTTTTGAGATGGTTTAAATCAGCTTCGTGAATGTCTCTTTTCTTGTCTGTGTATTCTCTTTTTCATTTCTGATCTACCAATTGTTGTCAAATTTCTGTGGGCATGTAAAGTAAGATATTCATATCAGGTCTTGGAATTCAGAATAATCAATATTCAAATTCGTCTAGCCATTCTAGGAATTTATCTCTTTCTTTTAAGTCGTGGATTTTTCATGCTTGGTGTCACATATTTGATGAAACGTATCTGTTTGAAATTACAATTTTTCATTCTTCTAATCGCTTCTTAATTCTAGGAGAAGCTTCATATCTATCTACAGCATAAAAAACTGAGGCTCTATATGGTCATACTTCATCTGCAGTTCAAAGATTTCAATTTAAATATTCTTCTACCATTCATGCGGATTTTTTTCAGTATTGTGGAAAATCTGCGATTTCTACATCGTATCATTCCTCTTTTAATCTTTTCATTAAAAGTTTCGTTTGAGTTCCTTTTCCGCTTCAATCAGTTCCATCGATTACGATGAAGATTCCTTTTTGCATTTATGGTAAGGTAGTAAGTAAAATCTGATTTTTATTTTACTTTTATATTATATTTGAGTGAAACTTTTTCTCTGATATCCTGGTGAAATTTTAGCATAGAGTCAGAAACTATAACGTCTTTATTTCATATAGGATTTCGTATTCTTTTTAGATGAATTATAGCTCTTTGAAGGTGTTTTACCGTTCGTTCAAATATATTTCACAAGAATCAATTTCATAGATTTTCCATCACATCTTTGAATTTAGTGTTTCAAAAATATGGATTAATTCAAAGAGATATGGTTTGTTTTTCTTGATAATTCGGAAGAATTCATTTTATCCGTTTGTTGTTTTCAAAAAATGTATTATTAACTTTTTCGTCTGGTTGATAGATTAAAACTAGGTGAGCTATTCGGTATGCTAAGTATATATCCATAGACGATAGTGAAA
>Ga0247608_10000416_pt1 | contig 70109 bp, 42 predicted proteins | sample 176DNAGHGlowgp2_FD_193490 | JGI IMG/M metagenome (GOLD analysis project Ga0247608, IMG submission 193490) | Sheep rumen microbial communities from Palmerston North, Manawatu-Wanganui, New Zealand - 1766 DNA GHGlow gp2 | ecosystem: Host-associated > Mammals > Digestive system > Stomach > Rumen ... | reverse complement strand
TCCTGCTCAACTTCCCCGACTTCGAACACTTCGACGAGCTGTACTACAATATGTTCCAGCTCTATTCGCGCACCGGACGCATTGACGACGCAGCCGACTACCGGCAACGCCTCATCTCGGAATATCCCGAAAACGAGCACGCCATCCTCGTGGCCGACCCCAACTTCGAGTTTAAGGGACGCTACGGCCGACAGATCGAGGACTCGCTCTACCAGCAAGCGTACGATGCCTTCCAACTGGGCGACTACCGAACGGTCATCAACAACGCTGCCTTCACCGAACGTGAATACCCGCAGGGACAGAACCGCGCCCGATTCATGTTCATCAATGCGCTGAGCCGACTCGAGCTGGGCGAACGCGACCAATTCCTCGGGGCCATGCGCGACATCGTCGAAAAGTTCCCCAAGAGCACCGTGAGCGAACTCGCCGGACTCTATGTCAAGGGACTGAAGGAAGGCAGACTGCTGGCCAGCGGAAAATACGAGATGGGATCGATCTGGGAACGCCGCATGGGCGTGGGCGAAGAACTTGACTCGGCCGCCCTCGACACCACCTTCTCGGCCGAAAAGAACGCCAATTTCGTCTTCGTCATTGCCTACGAACGCGACAGCCTCGACGAGAACCAGCTGCTCTACGAGATGGCTCACTACAACTTCACGTCGTTCACAGTCCGCAACTTCGACCTCATCATCGACCGCGGCGACGGAATCGATATGCTGCAAGTGCGCACCTTCAACAACTACGACGAAGCCTACATCTACCTGCATCGCCTCATGAATGACCCCGACATGGCTTATAAACTGCAAGGTCTGCGCCCATTCATCATCAGCGAGGACAACCTGAAGAAACTGATGCGGGGACGTAGCTTCATGGACTACTTCGACTTCTACGACCGACACTTCGACCGTGTAGGCAGCCTACGTATCGACGAAAACGCCCTCGACGAGCCCGAAATGCCCACCGAAGAGGAACTTGAACAGATGCAGCTGGAGGAAGAAGAGGAAGAAGAGGACTACGAAGAAGTGGACAACTATATCTTCTGATTTGCCAACATGGCACCTATACCTTATATTATATGAACAAATTACTCTGGGTGGACGACGAGATAGAACTCCTCAAGCCCTACATCATCTTCTTGCAGAATAAAGAATACGACGTCGTGACCGCCACCAATGGCCAGGACGCCATCGACTTGTGCCAGGAACAAGACTTCGACCTCATCTTCCTCGATGAGAACATGCCAGGACTCTCGGGCCTCGAAACCCTGTCGCGCATCAAGGAACTCAACAGTGCCATTCCCATCGTCATGGTCACCAAGAGCGAGGAAGAGAACATCATGGACCAGGCCATCGGCTCGAAGATTGCGGACTACCTCATCAAGCCCGTCAACCCGAACCAGATTCTGCTCACGCTCAAGAAACACCTGCACAAACGTTCGCTCGAAACCGAAGTGACGAATACGAGCTACCAACAGAACTTTGGTCGCCTTGGCATGTCGATCAACGACTGTCAAACGCTCGACGACTGGAAGGAGGTGTATAAACGGCTCGTGTTCTGGGAGCTCGAACTGGCCGAAGCGGGGAGTCCGATGACCGAGATGCTGCAGATGCAGAAGGCGGAAGCCAACCAAGGATTTGCCAAGTTCATCCAGCAAAACTACATCGACTGGCTGCACGACACGGAGCATCGTCCGCTCATGTCGCCCGACATCTTCAAGCGTACGGTCTTCCCTGCCCTGTCGAAGGGCGAGCAAGTCTATCTCATCGTCTTCGACAACCTGCGCTACGATCAGTGGCGTGTCATCAGTCAACAGCTCGCCGACGACTTCACCATCGACGAACAGCTCTACCTCTCCATCCTGCCGACCGCCACCCAGTATGCCCGCAACAGCATCTTCGCCGGCCTGCTGCCCAACCAGATTGCCGACATGTTCCCCCAGCTGTGGGTGGACGAAGACGAGGAAGAGGGCAAAAACCTGAACGAAGAACCGCTCATCCAGACACAGCTCGACCGCTATCGGCGCCACGAACAGTTCTCCTACTCCAAGCTCAACCACGGCGCCGACACAGAGAAACTCGTCGGACAGTTCCGCCAGCTGTCGAAGAAGCCGCTCAACGTCATCGTCGTCAACTTCATCGACATGCTCAGTCACGCCCGCACCGAGTCAACGATGGTGCGCGAGCTTGCCTCAGACGAGATTGCCTACCGCTCCATCACCGCATCGTGGTTCCGCCATAGTCCGGTGCGCGAACTCTTCAAGGCGCTGGCGCAAACCGACGCCCGCATCATCATCACCACCGATCACGGCTCTATCCGCGTGAACACCCCAACGAAAATCATCGGTGACCGCAACACCAATACGAACCTTCGCTACAAGCTGGGCAAGAATCTCTCGTACAACGCCAAGGACGTCTTTGCACTCAAGACCCCCAAGCTTGCGTTCCTGCCGTCGCCCAACATCTCTACGACCTATGTTTTTGCGAAGAACGACACCTTCTTCGCCTACCCCAACAACTACAACTACTACGTTTCGTACTACCGCAATACGTTCCAGCACGGCGGCATCTCGATGGAGGAAATGCTCATACCTCTCGTCACGATGCAGAGCAAACGCCGGTAGGGCGAGCTTCAGTGCCTACCCATCGGGGTCGGAAATCTTTTTTGGACTCTTTTTAAGGGATTACATCCCTAATTATCAAACGCTTGGACTATCTCGTGTGTCGAGATAGTCCAAATCTTGTTGTTAAAAACGTTACGAAAATCCAATAATTTGACTGGAGAATCCTAATCTTCTATCCATAAAATGCGTTACTTTGCAGCAGAATCAGAAGAGCAGTTGTCTCATGTCTCCGTCATCGACGGGTGCACACAGCACAACAATCGTCTATAAGGTTTATTTGAGTTACACAAATCTTTGCGTTCGCCCGAGTCCTGTGAGAATAGGATTCGGGCGACTTGCGTATTTGGGGCATTCAAAGATTAAAATAAAGAAGTGTGTGAGTGGCAGAACAGGGAAACATCGTTGCAAAAAGAGAACCGTGGCGTTGGTGAAAGACCAAACGCCACGGTTCATTCGTGCGGGGAGAGCTGCTGAGAGCCGCAGCTTGCGGTTCTCAGCGCTGTGGATAGGACACTTCGGTTGAATCGTTTGCGGTTCTCAGCGCTGTGGATAGAACACTTCGGCTGAGCGCAGGCCCAGACCACCCATCTGGTTGGCGCAACGTACGCTGAAGCCCGTTCCCTCGCGGGTTCCGGCAGGGACCATGTAGCGGGGTTCAGTCGTGAATGCGACGACCATGCGATTGCGGCAAATGGCATAGCAACCGGCCTCCGGAATGTCGGGCCAGGTGATTTCGCGCCCTTTGAGGGTAAGCACTGGCGGCACCACTTGCTCAGCTTTTGCTGTCGGGTCCCAGGCACCGAACACCTTCTTCACGGTGTATTGCTCTGCCACCTCGGGTGTCATGCGAGGCTGATAGCCGACGGTGCGTTCCACACCCTGCTTGTCCTTGAATCGTGTGCGGCGTTTGTTCAGGTCGAGAGGCTCAAACACGCGGTTATAGCTCTCGAACTCGGCGAAGTAGGCAGGCTGTGTGCCGTGCATGTTGGTCCATCCTTCGTCCATCGGTTCGATGTTCATGCAGCAGTTGAGGAAGGTGGCGCGCGGTGCGTTCTGCCACGGGCGTCCGAGCCAATAGTTGCGGTGCTGGTGGCGTGGTCCGTCGATGTAGCAGTCGCTGAACACATAGCCGTACTGCCGTTCGGACTCTGTGGCAGGGGCACAGATGATGTCGTGCTTGGTGCTGTCGCCACGTGAGACAAGTCGTATGTCGCAGTGGTTGAAATAGACCGTGCCGCCGCCACAGATGAAATCGACCGTGCCGGCAATGCGACAGTCCTCGAGATAGGTCGTACCGCCCGTGTTGGTGTAGTAGGTGTCCTGTGTGCCGAGCAGGCTTACGTTCTTGAGCACGTTGCCTCGGCAGTGCTTCTCGCTCAGTGCTACGGCGCGGTTGGCAAAGAGGTTGGCATCGTTCTTGTAGTTGCTCCACAGCTCGATGTCCTGGATATAGGTCGAGTCGGCGCGCTGTGCGATGAGTGTACCTGTCTTGTCCAGACCTTCGACCTCCATACAAGCCTCGATTTGGGTGTTCTGCCATTCCTCGCCGATGATACTGGTGTTGGGTGCGGTCAGTGTGACGGTGGTCGATCCGATGCGGTAGTTGCTCGAATGGATGAAGATGCGGAAACGTTTGCGCTTGTCGGAGCGGTTGTTGGCAGCACGGATGGCGGCGGCGTAGTTGCCGTCGCGCGGCACGACGAAGTCGTATTTCCACTTTTGGGCGTGGAGGGGCTGCGACAGGGTAGCTGCATAGAGTAGCAGGAAGAAGGGAAGGAGGCGGAGCTTCAGTGAGAACGTCCTGAAGAACGGGAGTTGGAGCGTCATGTGGCTTATTTGTTTAGGAGGATATGGAGGATGCGTTCGGCTGATCGGCCATCCCAGCGCTGCGGCAGCGTAGAGGACTTCCACTGCCCAGCGACCATGCGTGCGGTGGCGTCGGCCAGTTGCTGGGGGTCCTCGCCGACGAGCACGTTGGTGCCTTCGGTCACGGTTTCGATGTGCTCGGTGTAGTTGTTAAGGGTGATGCAGGGCACGCCGTTGAAGGTTGCCTCTTCTGCCACATTCCCCGAGTCGGTCACGATGCCTTTGGCCCCAGCCGTGAGCCAACCAAACTGCAGGTAGGGAAGGGGCTGAATGAGGTGGAAGTGGGTCGCCGTCGGGGGAAGGAGTTGCCGCACCACGTCGGCAGCCGCACCGCGCAGCGGAGCGAGGATGGGTGCGTCGCCGGCAGCGGTGCAGAGGGCTTGGAGCATGTTTGCGAGGTTGTCGCGAGCCTGGAGCAGCGCCTTTCGGTTGAGGGTGAAGACAAGGTAGCTTCCCTCTGCCACGCCCAACTGGTCGAGCACCTCCGGACGCTGGAAGCGGCTGTGGTTGGCACGCAGGGTGTCCATGAGGATGTTGCCGACCATGTAGGTCTTCGAGATGTTGGCACCCTCGCGGTTGACATTGCTGTCGCTGCCGGCGCCGGCGGTAAAGAGCAAGTCGGAAAGGCCGTCGATGACGAGGCGGTTGATTTCCTTGGGCATCGAGATGTCGAACGAGCGGGTCCCCGCCACGAGGTGCGCGAGTGTGACCCCTTTCTTCTTGGCGGTGATGGCTGCCGACATGGTGGAGGCAAGGTCATCGACGACGATGACGACGTCGGTCGGATGCGTGTCGAGGTAGTGGTCGAACTTGAACATGACATTGCCGGCGAGTACATTGAGGCTGTCGGCCTCGGCGTCGAGGTAAACATCGGGTGGAGCGATGCCGAGGTCGGTGAAGAGTTGCGGCTCGAGGGTCGGGTCGTTCTGGCTACCGGCATAGACGAGGCTGAAGGCGACGTCGTCGCCTTGCTGCCTTGCATTTTCTATAGCCTTGACAAGCGGCGCCACTTTCATGAAGTTTGGTCGTGCGCCGCATACGATACAGATATTCATTGATGGTCGATTAACAGGGTTATGCTGTCGCCTTCGACGGCTTTATCTTGGGCGTTTTGCTGGTCGGCTTGGTTCTGGAAGGCGAGGTAGAGCAGGCCGAAGACGAGGACAAGGACGACGATGCCGAGGGCGAGCATGCCGAGTCCCATATTGCGGTTGAAACGTTGAGCTTTGTTCATGGGGAGAGGGGGAAGGCCGCGACGGCGTCGCGGCATAGGGGGACGGGGTTGAGGATGAGGCCGCGACGAGGGCGCGGCATAGGGGGACGGGGTTGAGGATGAGGCCGCGAGGGGAGGGCGCGGCGTGGGGGACTGTCAGTTCTGGGGATGGAGGATGCGGCCGTATTCGTCGGGCGAGTCGAGGAGCTGTCGGGCACGCTCGAGGTCGTCGTCGCCGATGAGCGACTGCTGGACAGAGCCACGCTGGTAGTAGTAGCGCTTCACGACCTCGTGTGTCATCAGTTGCTCGATGTCTTTTCGCCGGCGGTCGAAGTCCTGATCCATGTTGTGGGTGAGTTTACGCTCGAGCGCCTCAAATTCGGCGGTGGCGTCGTCGTAGTATCCCTCGAACTGCATCATCTTCTTGAGGTCGTCGAGGCGCTTTTCCGACAGGCGGTCGTACTTGAAGTCAGCCTCGCGGGCCATGGTCTTCAGCTGCTCGAAGTCGGCATCGGTGATGGTGAAGGTGCCGACGGGCGGGATCGTGGCGTGCTTCTGGGCATACTGCGTGCCCCAATCGACGAGCACGTCGTCGTTGCTCAGGTAATAGACGACGTTGGCCATCGTGTCGTGCTTCACCTCGATGTCGGGCTTGATGCCGCCGCCGTCGCGCACTTCGCGTCCGCCCCGTGTGTGGAACACGTTCGTCAGGCTGTCGGGCACACGGCCGTCTTTGCCCAGTTCGCGCCGGTCGCGGTAGTTGATGGCCTGAATGCAGCGTCCGCTGGGGATGTAGTATTTCGAGGTGGTGAGTTTGAGCTGGCCGTTGAAGGGCAGCTCTTGGGGCGACTGCACGAGTCCCTTGCCGTAGGTCCGACTGCCGACGACGACGGCTCGGTCGAGGTCTTGGAGCGAGCCGGCGACGATTTCAGCGGCCGAGGCTGTGCTTCCGTTGACGAGCACGACGAGGGGTGTGATGGTGTCGAGCGGCTCTGTGGTGGTGGCATACTGGCTGTTGGCGGCTTTCACCTTGCCTTTGGTCTCGACGATGGTGAGGCCTTTGGGCACGAAGAGTCCGACGATGTTGACCGCCTCGCTGAGCAGTCCGCCGCCATTGCCGCGCAGGTCGATCACGAGGCTCTGCGCCCCTTGTTCCTTGAGCGAGATGACGGCGCGCCGCACGTCGGCCGAGCATTTGTCGGTGAACTGGGTGAGGCAGATGTAGCCGATTGTGCCGTTCAGGCCGTAGTAGGGAATCGGTTCGACCTTGATGTTGCGGCGTGTGATGCGGAAGTCGCGGGTTTTCTTCTCGCCTGGGCGCTGTATGCGGAGCACGAAGGTGGTGCCTGGCTCGCCGCGCAGCATGTCGCTCACGTCGCTGACGTTCTTTCCCTTGAGGTCGGTGGCGTCGATTTTTCGGAGGATGTCGCCCACTTTCAGTCCGACCTCGGCGGCGGGCATTCCTTCGTAGGGTTCGCCGATGATGACGGTCGAGTCCTTACGCATTCGGATCATAGCACCGATGCCGCCGTACTTGCCGGTGGTCATCATCTTGAGGTCGCCAAGGTCCTCGTCGGCGTAGTATTCGGTGTAGGGGTCGAGGCTCTCGAGCATGGCGTCGATGCCCGTGAGGATGACTTTCTCGGCGTCGAGGGTATCGACGTAGAAGAGGTCGAGCTTGCGGTAGAGGGTGTTGAAGATGTCGAGGTTTTTCGACACGCTGAAGCTGTGGTCTTCCTTGGGTTTGTCCTGCGCCTGTGCGGTGAGGACGAGGAGGAGGGCTGCGAGAGCCGCGAGGGTATGTTTCATGTTTTGAGGATTGGTGGGGGATGGGGCTGCGACGGGGTCGCAGCATAGGGGGACAGGAAGTTACGCCTGCCCTGCGGCAAAACCGCAGGGAACGGTGGCGAGGGCGCCCAACGCAGGTGGCAGAGGCTGCCAACGCAGGAGCCAGAGGCTTCCAACGCAGGAGCTAAAGGCGACCTTCGGGGGTCCCTGATTTGAGGTGCAAAGTTACGGATTATTTACTGAAAAAGAAAGAGAAACGGGGCGAAAATGCTGAGGGAGTGCAGACAAATGTCGCTTGGTGCAAGGCTGAGACTCGACGGATGTGAACACAAGACTCGCTGCGTGTGCCGAAAAAAGTCAAAATATCATTGATATTTGTAGAAATTCCAGTGATATTTTTACAAATTCCAGTGATATTTTTGAAAATATCAATGATATTTTGAGATTTGTCGGCACAACGGGCGGGTTTGCTGTGCGGAAGCGGCGGGTTTTCAGTGCGGAGGCGGCGGGTTTTCAGTGCGGAGGCGGTGGGTTTTGAGGGCGGAGGCGGCGGGTTTTCAGTGCGGAAGCGATGATTTTTAAGTGAAATATGCAGGATTTTTCAGCGAATTGTCGTAAATTTGCAGCTATTACATATAAGTAGGAACTGTGCGCCCGCGTGAGAGGGGTTGCACCCTGTATTGACTGCGAATGAAGGAATTTGTGATTAGCGAAGCGCGGGTGGAGACGGCTGTGATTGTGGGCCTCATCACGCCGCAGCAGAACGAACGGAAGACGAATGAATACCTTGACGAGCTGGAGTTCCTGGCCGAAACGGCTGGGGCCAAGGTCGTGCAGCGGTTCACGCAGCGGGTGAACGGCCCGAGCAGCGTGACCTATGTCGGCAGCGGTAAGCTTCAGGAAATCAAAAAGTACATAGAAGAAAGCGAGGACGACGGACCCTCCCCCCAGCCCCTCCCTTGCAGGGAGGGGAGTGGTCACCCTTCGACCGACAAGTCCTCTCCCTCTTCAGGTGAAAAACACTCTACTCCCCTCCCCCGCGGGGAGGGGCAAGGGGGTGGGTCTCCAGTAGGCATGGTGATTTTCGACGACGAACTGACGGCCAAGCAAATCCGCAACATCGAGAAGGAGTTGCAGGTCAAGATTCTGGACCGCACCAGCCTGATTCTCGACATCTTTGCCATGCGTGCCCAGACGGCTGCCGCCAAGACGCAGGTCGAGCTCGCCCAGTATAAGTATATGCTGCCGCGACTGACCCGTCTGTGGACCCACCTGGAGCGGCAGCGTGGCGGCTCGGTCGGTCTGCGAGGCCCGGGCGAGACGCAGCTCGAGATGGACCAGCGAATCATCCGTAACCGTATGGCCCTGCTCAAACAGCGACTGGCCGACATCGACACGCAGAAGCGGACGCAGCGACAGGGCCGCGGACGACTCATCCGTGTGGCGCTGGTGGGCTACACGAACGTGGGCAAATCGACGCTGATGAACCTGCTGTCGAAGAGCGATGTGTTTGCCGAGAACAAACTCTTCGCCACGCTCGACACGACGGTGCGCAAGGTGATCATCGACAACCTGCCCTTCCTGCTCAGCGACACCGTCGGCTTCATCCGCAAACTGCCCACCGATCTGGTCGATTCGTTCAAATCGACGCTCGACGAGGTGCGCGAGGCCGACCTGCTCGTCCACGTGGTCGATATCTCGCATCCCGACTTCGAGGAGCAGATCCGTGTGGTCGAGAAGACACTGGCCGACCTCGGCTGTGCCGACAAACCGTCGCTCCTGCTCTTCAACAAGATAGACGCCTACACGTGGGTGGAGAAGGATGCCGACGACCTCACGCCGCCCTCGCGCGAGAACATCTCCCTCGAGGAGATGATGCGCACGTGGATGGCCCGCATGAACGACGACTGCTTCTTTGTCTCAGCCCGCCAAAAGACCAACCTCGCAGAGCTGCGCCAGGTGCTCTACAAGCGGGTGCGCGAACTGCACGTGCAGAAATATCCCTACAACGACTTCCTGTTCGAGACCCATGAGGACACGCCTCTCGAATCGTGAAACCCAACAACTAAAACATAAACACTATGCGTAAACTGACAGAAAAGGAAATTGCCCTGCTCGAGGAGCAGCTGTGCTCGGCTGAGGACTGGGCAAACGTGGAGGTCGATGACGACGACTTCCGCGCGACGGCCGTGAGGAACGTCCACTTCTATGGCAGCGTCAGCCTCGGATCCATGGGCGGCACGGTCGAGGTGGAAGAGGGCTTCGTGCGCCGTTCGGGCATCGTGAACGCCACGCTGCGCAACGTCAGCGTGGGCAACGACTGCCTGATCGAAAACGTCCACGGCTACATCGCCGGCTACGACATCGGCGACCGTGCCTACATCTCAAACGTGGGCGTGATGACCACGCAGGGCGAACCGACCTGGGGACAGGGGCAGGTGGTCAGCGTGCTGAACGAAGGCGGCGACGGCAACATCGTCATCTACGACAAACTCACGGCACAGACCGCCAGCCTGATGCTCGAACACGCCTGCGTCCGACAGCTCGCCGAACATGAGCTGGCTGCGCGCCGACCGCTCGAACGCGGCACGGTGGGCCAGGGCGTACGCATCGTCGGACTGCGCGAAATGCAGAACACCCTCGTCGGCGACGCCTGCGAGATCCAGGGTGCCAGCCGCCTGTCGGAAGTCACCATCCTGAGCCGCGACGACGCCTCGACCTTCATCGGCCCCGACGTCGTGCTCGACGAATGTGTCGTGGCCGAGGGCGCTACCATCTCCGACGGCGCGAAAGCCTATCACTCCTACATCGGACAGAGCGTGCACATGGGGCGCGGCTACTCCAGCGAGAGCAGCGTCTTCTTCGCCAACAGCCACCTCGAGAACGGTGAAGCCTGCGCAGCCTTCTGCGGCCCGTTCACCTGCACACACCACAAATCGACGCTTCTCATCGGCGGCCAGTTCTCGTTCTACAACGCCGGCAGCGGCACCAACCAGAGCAACCATGCCTACAAGATGGGCCCCATCCACTACGGCACACTGCAGCGCGGATCGAAGACCGCCAGCGGCAGCCACATCCTCTGGCCAGCCGAAATCGGCGCCTTCTCGATGGTGATGGGCAAGCTGGCCTGCCACCCGAACCTCACGAAACTGCCCTTCAGCTACGTCATCGCCGACGGCGCAGGACACACCAACGTCGTGCCAGGCATCAACCTGCGCACCGTGGGCACCTGGCGCGACGTGGGCAAATGGCCGAAACGCGACAAGCGAAGCCGTGCCGGACGCCGCGACATCATCAACTTCGCCTTCCCCAATCCCTACATCCTGCAGAACGTGGTCGAAGGAAAGAAACTCCTCCAGTCGCTGCTCTACAACCATAGCGGCGAGGAGGAACTGCACTACGAGGGCTGCACCATCCGCCGCAATCATGCAGTCAACGGCATTCGCTACTACGACCTGGCCATCCGGCTGTTCGTCTATGAGATGATGAATACGAACGCCGACACCGAGGGCATCTCGGGCAAAGGCGCCTGGGCCGACCTCGCCGGCATGATTGCACCGTGCGAGGAGGTGGAACGCATCGTCGATGACGTCGAGACAGGCGACATCGCATCGACCGACGAACTGATGATGGTGCTCCACCAGGTGGACGACAACTACGCCGCCTACGCCACCGACTATCTCCAGCTACTGCTGCAACAGCAGAGCGACAGCCTCATCGTCGATACCGACTACTGGCTCCGCGAGGCCGAAGAAGCCCACCAGCAGTGGCTCGACATGGTGCGCGAAGATGCCGAACGTGAGTACCAGCTCGGCGACGTCGATGAGGATTTCCTGCGCTCATTCCTCAAGAAAGTGGAATGACCCCCCCGACAGCCCACTCATCACTTTTCACTTTACACCTTTCACTTTTCACTTTACACTTATATGAAACGTATCATTCTGCTTTTTGCGGCATTGATAGCCCTCAGCGCCACTGCCCAAAAGAACTATTCCTACGAAAGCGTGCCCGGCGACCCGATGCAGGCCCGCATCTACACGCTCGACAACGGCCTGAAGGTCTATCTCAGCGTCAACAAAAACACACCGCGCATCCAGACCTACATCGCCGTACGCACCGGATCGAAGAACGACCCTGCCGAGACGACCGGACTGGCGCACTACCTCGAACACTTGCTGTTCAAAGGAACCACACGCTTCGGTACACTCGACTATGAACACGAGCGTCCGCTGCTCGACAGCATCCGTTCGCTGTACGAAGTCTATCGCACCAAGACCGACCCTGCGGAGCGTGCCGCCATCTACCACTGCATCGACTCCATCTCGGGCGAAGCATCCAAGTTCGCCATTGCCAACGAATACGACAAGCTGATGGCCAGCATCGGAGTCAACGACAACAACGCGCACACGAGCGAAGACGAGACTGTCTATCAGGGAGACATACCCTCCAACGAGTTGGAGAACTGGTGCATGATCGAGAGCGAGCGCTTCCAGAACATGGTCATCCGCGGATTCCACACCGAACTCGAGGCTGTCTATGAAGAGTACAACCGCGGACTGACCAACGACTTTTGGAAGATTCTCGAGAACATGAACAGGCTTCTGTTCCCCAGCCATCCCTACGGCACGCAGACCACGATCGGCACGCAGGAACACCTGAAGAACCCTTCGATCGTCAACATTGAGAACTACTTCCGCAAGTACTACGTGCCCGCCAACATCGCCATCTGCATGAGCGGCGACCTCGACATGGACCGCACCATCGCACTCATCGACCAATATTTCGGCGTCTGGAACCCCGCTGGGAACGTGAAGCCCGAACCCCGGCAGAGCGACATCGGCCCCGCACCCGCAACGGTGGTCAGCAAGGACGTCTTCGGCTTGGAACAGGAAATGGTCATACTCGCCTGGCGACTGCCCGGACGTAGCAACCCCGAATGGGACAAGTCCGAAGTGCTGAAGTCGCTCATCTCCAACGGCAAGAGCGGACTCCTCGACATCGACCTCGTACAGCCGCAGCGCGTCCTCGCCGTCGAGGCCGAAACGGAAGGCATGACCGAAGCTTCGGAATTCATCATGATAGGCCTTCCGAAGGAGGGACAGACGCTCGACCAGGTGAAGGACCTCATGCTCGAAGAGGTCAAGAAGCTGCAACGCGGCGAGTTTAGCGAAACTCTGCTCGAAGGCATTGTCAACAATATGAAGCTGCAAGAGATGCGTGGACTCGAGAGCAACGTCGTCCGCGCCTCGGCGATGTACGGTGCCTTCATCCACGAACGGGACTGGAAGGACGAAGTGACCCGCATCGACCGCCTCTCGCACGTCAGCAAGCAGGACATGGTGGCCTACGCCCAGCGCTACCTGCCCACCGACCGATATGCCATCATCTACAAACGTCAGGGCAGCGATCCGAACGAGAAGAAAATCGAAAAGCCCGCCATCTCACCCATCGAGATGAACCGTGACAAGACGAGCGACTACGTCAAGATGATCATGGAACGCCCCGTGGAACCCATCGCTCCCGTTTTCGTTGATTTCGAAAAGGACCTGAGCGTCAGCCAACTCAAGGACGGCAGCGACCTGCTCTACAAACAAAACACTCAGAATGGGACGTTCTCACTCGTTTACTACGTCCAGCGCGGCGTCAAGGACGACCCCATGCTCGACGTGGCTTCCGGCTATTTCGACTACCTCGGCACCAAGCGCATGAGCCTGGAGCAGATTCAAGCCGAGCTCTATCGGCTCGCCTGCGACGCCAACATCTCTTGCAACAACTACGCGACGAGCATCTTCATCAATGGATTGGCCGAAAACCAGGAAGCAGCCATCCGTCTGATGGAAGACTGGATGAAGAACCTACAGCCCGACGAGGAAGTCTATCAGGCCATGGTCGATGACATGCTCACCCAGCGTGAGCAGAACAAGCTGAGCGAAAACGAATGTCTGGAGCGTCTGATAGCCTACGTCGTGTACGGTCCGTACAACGACTACACAAACATAGCCAGCGCTGACGAGATGCGCAAAGCGAAGGGCAGCGACCTTGTCAAGAAGCTTCAAGAACTGGCCGACTACCCCAAGGTGGTGCTCTACTACGGACCCTCCAGCCAGAAGGACATCGCCTCCCTCATCGACAGAACGCACAAAAAGAGCAAGAAATCCAAGGGCAAGTACCAGTACATCATGCCTCTGGAGAGGCGCTATCGGCTGCAGCAGACCCCCGTCAGCGAGGTCTATCTGGCTCCCTACGAAAGTAAGGCCGTCAAGCTGCGGCAGTACAGCAACAACGGACAGACCTACGACCTCGGCCTCGAGCCCGAAGTCACCCTCTTCAATGAGTACTTTGGCGGCGGCATGAACTCCATCGTCTTCCAGGAACTGCGCGAAGCCCGCGGCCTGGCTTACTCGGCCGGTGCCAGCTACATCACAGCCTACCATCCGCAGGAGACCAACTACTTCCTGACGCAGATAGGCTCGCAGAACGACAAACTCGCCGACTGTCTCGACGTGTTCCACGAAATCACCGAGCACATGCCGCTGGCCGAAAACAGCTTCGTGCAGGCTAAGGAAGCCGTCATCAAGCGCATGGCCACCCGTCGCTACGTGGGCTTCCGCCTGCTCAACCACTATCTCGCACAGCGCGGTCTGGGCTTCGACCACGACACCGACGCCGACATCTATCGCGAGGTGCAGACCCTGACGCTGGCCGACCTGCAGCGCTTTGCCGAGCAAAACGTCGCCGGCCGCACCTACCGCTACATGGTGCTGGGCGACGAACAGAACCTCGACATGAAGAAACTCGAGAGTCTGGGTCCCATCCACCGCCTCACACTCACCGACATTTTCGGCTATTGATCATGGCACACTTCGGACAGGACTCAGATCTACGGCGCGACGAACTCATCCGCGTCATCGAGCACAGCCTGCAGCTGCTCACAGCCGCCGAGCTCGAAGCGCTCTACTACGACATGCTGACCAAGGACTACATCCGCCAGTAGTCCCGACCTGACAACAAGAGAGAGGGGGTTGCACATCGCTGTGCAGCCCCCTCTCTCGCTGTGTTTGCCGGTTTTACTTCAGCAGCACCTTGCGCGTGGTGCCGTCGCTCATGCGGACAATGTTGATGCCGCGCTGCGGACGGTCGAGACGCATGCCGCTGAGGGTGTAGAACTCAACTGCGGCTGCACGTTCGGTGCCTCCCTTTTCAACGTCGTCGATACCCGTCGAGGTGCCGAGGAAGTAGAGGTTCCAGGCTCCCACCACCTCGTAGTCGTTGGCGTAGGTATCCGTCTTGATCAGACCGATGCGGGCCTTACCGTCCTTGGGCACGTAGAAGTAGAGCGAGTTGAGGTACTGATCGGCAGCGAACCATGCGGCGGTGCCGGTCGTGCCGTCGGGAGCGAAGAGTCCGTTCGAGAGCGTATAGAACTTCGAGTCGTGGTACTTCTCGCTCGTTGCACCTTCGGTCAGGTTGAGCACAGGCTTCTCCGTGCGTCCTGCCGACGTCTCGGTGTAGAGCGTGGTGAGGTGCGTCTCCTCGCCTTTGTTGATGCGCTCTTCTTCCTCGTTCCAGTAACCGGCGCGATAGTAGGTGTGCACCGTCACTTCGTAGTTGCCGTAGGGCAGACCCGTCAGGTCTTGGTACAGATGGAATCCGGAGCGGTTATAGCTGACGGTGTATTCCTTGTATCCGTTCATGGCCGTCGTGGTCCATCCCTCGATGGTGCCCGTGTCCTTGCTACCCTTGGTGGGGGCGAAGGTCGGGTTGACGATGAGGCTGGTGTAGTCCTCGTGTACATCCTCCTCGTGGTCACCGTAGTAGTAGAGGTTCCACTCGCCCACCACCTCGTAGTCGTTGGCAAATGTATCTGTCTTCGACAGGCCGATGCGTACCTTTCCGTCGGCTGGTACGTCGAACTCAAGTTCGTTCAGGTAGGCACCTGCGGCGAACCATGCGGCGGTGCCAGTCGTGCCGTCGGGAGCATAAAGCCCGCTACTGAGGGTGTAGAACTTGGAGTCGTGGTACTTTTCGCTGGTAGCTCCCTCGGTCAGGTTGAGCACAGGAGTCTCCGCCTTTCCGTCGCTGGTCTGGGCGTAGAGTGTGGTGAGGTGGGTCTCCTCGCCGTTGTTGATGCGCTCTTCCTCCTCGTTCCAGTAGCCGGCGCGGTAGTACGTGTGGACGGTAACCTTATAATGTCCCTTGGGCAGTCCGGTGAGGTTCTGATACAGTTCGAAACCTGCGCGGTTGTAGCTGACGGTGTATTCCTTGTAGCCGTTCATGGCCGTGGTGGTCCATCCCTCGATGGTGCCCGCGGCCTGGCTACCCTTGGTGGGATCGAACGTGCGATTGACGATGAGGTCGGAGTAGTCCTGTTCGTCGCCTTCGCCGCTGTCGCCGAGCTTCACTGCCACAACCATGGCACCGACTTCTTCGATTTTCGCCAGGGCTTCGGCGTTGTTGTACTTGTCTGCTTCGTAGTTGGATTCCACTTCGCTGAGCAGTGCGTTGGCCTCATCGACCTTGCTGGCGGTCGGGTTGTCGGCAATGGCCTGACGCAGGTTGTCAATACCCTGCTTGAGTGTGACGTAGGTGGCGGTGCACTCTTCCACAGCGTCCATGGCATTCTTCAGCGTCACCATGGCGTCGTAACGGTCCTCGCCCTCTGCGTTTTGGGCAGCAGTCCGGGCAAAGTAGAGCGCTCCGATCTCCTCGCTTCCGCACTTGTTGGTCAGCATATTGGCAGCCACAGGCAGGGTCGAGGCGATGACTTCGGCGAGCACTTCGGGATTCTTGGCTCGGAAAGTGAGGTGCAGGTCGCTCCATGCAGCCCAGCATCCTTCGTAGCGGAGGTCGTTGCGCAGTCCCAGGGTCATGACACCGTCGGTCACGAGTCCGTAGAGTTTCTGCTGGTAGTTGCCGGCTTGGAACGATGCAGCTGCCTCGTCAACCGTGTTGGGCACGTAGCCCACGCCGGCGATGAGCGTCGAGTGTCCGTCGGCGGTGCCCTCAGTGGCGCCACTCTCGATGGTGTTGAGTTTCTTCTGGAATCCGTTCATGAAGACGTAGGCCTTGGGCTCGTTGCCATAGTCTGCCGAACCATAGTTGGCGGGACGGAAGAGGTCGTTGAGCGACAGCTCGTACAGACCGTTCTGCAGGCCCGTGATCTGCTGCGACACGCCGAACAGGATGCTGAATGCCTGTCCGAGCTTGTAGTCGCCGCTGCCCACCGGATATTCGGGCAGACCTTCCTTGGTCCAGCCTTCGGTGGTGGCAAAGTGCGGGTTCTTGATGAGGTCGGTGACGTCCATACCGTCGTACATGCCGCCAGTCAGTGCGTCGTCCTTCAGTTTCTGGACGTAGTCGATCTCAGCCGTAATCTGCTCTGTGCTGAGTATGCCTTCGTTGAGGATGAAGGGTCCGCTACCGTTGGGGTAGGTGCCTGGCTCCTGTTCGTCCCAGATGTAGTCGGCGAGCAGTTCGAAGCCTTCGCCCATGAGGTCGGTCTGGTGTTCGGTGACGAAGTCCTCCGTCTCGGTGTACTTGGCGTAGTAGGCTGCCCAGGCATCGACATTGGCCTTCATCAGTGCGGCCTGTGCTTCGAAGGTCGGAATGGCTTCGAGCACTTCCTCCTTGATGGTGGCTTCCTTCAGTGCGTTGTAAGCCTCGGCATAGGTCTGGTAGAGGCTGCGTGTGTAGTACTCCAGTGTATTGTTTTCAACCATTTCCACATAGTCGGGATAGGCAGCGAGGTGCTGGTCGCGCAGCATCATGGCAAGCTCGTTGCTGTTGCCGAGGTATTCCGTGTGCCAGCCGTAGAGGAAGGTCCAGTCGCCGTCGCGCTGCACGTCTTTCTTCACGCCGAAGGTGAATTCCTCGTCGTTCTCGGCATAGACGATGACGGATGCGGGATTCTTGTAGAGGCCTTTTTCGAAATATTTCGAGGCAGTCCACATGTTGTTAGGCACATAGCCGTAGGCGGTTTCGACGCGGTCGTCGCCCAGAGTCTCGCTGGTCACGCCGTCGTGGATGAGGGGCAGCGGAGCCGTGCTGGTGCCGGCCTTGGTGGTGGCGTAGAGCATGGCGTTTTGTGCAGCCTCTTCTCCGTTCAGCAATTTCTCCCATTCGGCAGCGTCGTCGTTCGCATAACCTGCACGGTAGAAGCCGTCGAGGGTGATGCGGTAGAAGCCTTCGCCAAGCTGCGAGGGGAAGTAGTGGTGGGCATCGTAGTTCGTGTTGAAGAACTCGGCACCGCGGCATGCCTGGAAAGCAGGTGCCGTGCCCAGCCACTCTTCGTCGTCGAAGTCCGTATAGTCAAAGTTCATTCCTTCGGCTATCAGGCGCGTGGTGAGGTCGGCGGGATGCTCAGCATCGGCTGCATACATCATTTTATTGACCAGATGGTCGAAGGCAGCTATAAGATCCGTAGCGTCGCTGCTGGTGTTGCTGAATGTAGTCTTCTCCTCCGTGATGTCCATGGATGGGAACACCGTTTCGGCATACTCCAGCGCTTCGTGCAGTTTTGTGGCGATGCGATAGGTCAACAGGTCATAGTCATAGCTGTCGAAGTCGGTCTCGCTCACGAGCAGCCAGGCCAGGTTGCTCTCGTAGCCCGTCATGTCGTCCACTTCGGTATCGACGAAGTAGAGGCGCGTGTCGTTGTACTGATCCTTGCGCAGGCCCAGATAGACGCCTTCGTCGGCATAGTTCGTGTTCAGAGGCGAGAGTCCGATGCGGTAGGTGCCGTCGGTCTGAGCCGTGAAAGACAGGTACTTGTCGTCCGGTCCGTCGAGCAGTTCGTCGATCCACACGTTGTCGTAGCCGAGGATCTTGACAGTGCCCTGCTTGCCTTTGTCCCCACCGGTCTCGATGGTGTACTGGATGGAGTACGACTTGCCGTCCCAAGTGTTGTCAGACTTGAGGGCCTTGACAAATTCAGCGAGGTAGCCTTTCTTCGCGTTGAAACTGGCTCGTGTCTCCCAGTCGTTAGCTCCGGTGTAGAAGCCCTGTGCAGCCACGTTGTAGAGGTAGTACTTACCTCCATCAGCCAGCGACGATGCCGTGGGCACAGGCTTCACCCAGGGATTGGCAATAGCCTTCCGCTGGGCTGTCGCAGCTATGCACAGCGCGAGCATCGCAGTCAAAAGCATAAGTTTTTTGTACATAGAAAAAGAATTTAGTTAGTAAATAAAAGATAAATAATGACAAGATTTCAGTTCCAGACTCTTCGGGGGGCAAAGTTAGTAAAAAATACTAAAAATATACACCATCTGCGAAATTTTTTTATGTTTTGCCCACATTACGTTCAATTTCGGTTCCGTGCAAACTCAAATCGAGTTCCGTGCAAACTCACATCGAGTTCCGTGCAAACTCACCGGCAGCGGACACAATTCTCGGACACTCTTCGGGCCAAACTCAAAATATCATTGATATTCTTACAAATTCCATTGATATTTTTGAAAATTCCATTGATATTTCCATAAATATCAATGATATTTTGAGTTTGTTCGGCGCAGCAGCCGAGTCGGAAGCGCGCCGTCGCCGTGTTGGAGGGGCGACGTGGCGGTGTTTGAGGCGCGGCGTGACGGAGGAGGAGGGGCGGCGCGGCGGAGCAGAATCTGAGGGGCGAGAAAGAATGACAGCGGCATTCTCCATCACGCATTGTCCCGTAGGAACATGCAAGGGTAGCCAGCCATGGAGCAATGCCTGGGGCATTGCGAAATGGCTGGTTGGTGCGTGATGAGAGATGGGGCGTGCCGTAGGTACGCCGCAACAGCTCACAGACCAACCATGCGGCGTACCTACGGCACGCAACCCCTACGCTCGACACATCACCAGCCATTCCCGCTGCTGACTCTCGTCAGCAGCTCCATGGCTGGCTACCTTACCTGTCCCTATGGGACAAGCTCCCTTTCTATAAGATTATTATTGGTGTCAGGACATGCAGCGTGCGCTCAGTCGAGGTAGCCGGCCTTCTTCAGTTCCGTGGCGACCAGCTCGCATTCGTCCCACCACTTCTGTCCGAAGGCTCGGACGAGGGGCTCCTTCAGAAAACGATAGACGGGCAACTGGAGCGAATTCCCCAGTTCGCACGCCGACCGGCAGACGTCCCAGCGGTGGTAGTTGAGCGCCGTCATGCCGCCCACGTCGGAGAGGCGGATGGGATAGAGGGCGCAGGAGAGGGGTTTCTCAATAGCCGTGCGACCCTCGCGATGGGCGCGGTCGATGGCGCAGAGGGTGGTGCCGTCGTCGCCACGGACTGCAAACACGCAGTCGCGACCGTTGACCACGCTGGTGACGAAGGTGCCGTCGCGGTCGATGCCGACCACTCCTTCGTCGTCTATCACCTGCCGTGCCTCCGGCGTCAGTTCGTCGCTCAGCAACTCTGCCGCCTCTTCGAGGTCGGCAATTTCTTCCTCATCGACAGGTGCACCTGCGTCGCCCTCGACACAGCACTGCCCTTTGCAACGACCCAGGTCGCAGCAAAATTGCTCTCGAAACACGTCGAGGCTGACCAAAGTATCTTGAATTTCTACCATAGACCTCCCCTCAGCCCTCCAAAGGAGGGGAATTTCAGTTCTGTTGATGTATAGTTGCTATTTCTCATAAGTTTAGTCATTAGTTTGGAGTTCCCCTCCTTCGGAGGGGTTAGGGGAGGCTTTTCTCCTTTTTCATGTCCCTGCGACTCTTGCTCTGGGTGACGAGCCACACGCCGGTGAACACCAGCACGATGGCCAGTCCCTGGCCCCAGCCGAACAGTCCGACCCCCATCCACACGCTCACCAGGCACGCCACGATGGGCTGCACATAGTTATACATCGACACGACGGTCGGACGCAGCGTCTTCTGGCCGCGCATCATGAGGATGTAGGCGATGAACGTACCGCAGACGACGACGAACGCCGTCTCCCACCACACGCGCGATTCGATGCCCTGCCAGTCGAGGGCTGCCATGCGCGAGAAGGAGATGGGCGTGATCACGATGGCGGCATAGGTGATCATCCACTTCATACAGGTGATCACCGTGTAGCGCTGGATGAGGTATTTGAACAGGGTCAGATAGACGGCAAACGACAGTTGGGCTGTCAGGCAGAGCAGGTCGCCCAGCAGGTTGCTGCCCGACGTCTGCTGCGAGGCCTGCGTGCTGCCCGTGATCAGAATCAGTGCACCGATGGCGCCGCAGAAGATGCCGAGCACCTTCTTCGAGGTGACCGGCTCGCGGAGGAACAGCGCCGCCAGCACCATGGTGATGATGGGCATCATCGTGGTCATGATGCTCGCGTTGACAGGAGACGTCAGGCTCAGCCCGATGGTGTAGCAGCATTGGTTGAACACGATGCCCAGCAAGGCTGCGAAGAACAGCAGCAGGAGGTCCTTGCTGCGCACCTTCTCGCTCTTGACGAAGGCCGAGGCCAGCCAGAAGCAGGCTGCACCGCCCACCACACGGAACGTCACCATCTCCAGTCCGCCCACGCCGTGCGTCATCGCGTGCTTGCCGAGGGGAGCCATCAGCCCCCAAATGGCACAGGCGACGAACATACAGAGGTGGCCGAGGAAAGCCTCCCCCCTACCCCCTCCGAGAGAGGGGGAGTTCGGTGCTGCGGATGTAGAGTTACTATTTCTCATAAGTTATTCACTTTTCACTTTTCACTTTTCACTTCAAAAATAGGCTCCTACCTATTATATATAGGTGCGCTCCGAGGGTGGCACACAGCCCATAGTGGCTGCGCATGACGCGGAAGCGTTCGAGGAGCGAGGCACGCTGATGCTGTGTGGTCATGCCCTCGCTGAGATAGTCGGTGAGGACGGCATGCACGTTGACCATCTCCATCCCCTCGGCCTCGCACGCCTTCATCACCCGTATGCACCAATCGACATCGGCGCTGTAGCGGTACTGAAGGTCGTAGGGCTGCACCAGCCGGCGGTTGGCATAGAACGACTGGTGGCAGACGAGCATCCCGCGCAGGAACGAACGCGAGGTCAGGCGCTCGGGCACACTGAGCCGGCGGTGACGGAGGAAGCGGCCTTCGTCATCGACCAAGTCCGTCTCGCCATACACCACGCCGACCTTCTGCGGGTCGTGGGCTGCGATGCGCTGCAGGACGTCGTCCGAATGGAGTTTGTCGCCGGCGTTGAGAAAGACGATAAACGAGCCGCGTGCCCGACGGATGCCCTTGTTCATGGCATCGTACAGGCCGTGGTCGGGTTCGCTCTGCGCCGTGATGTGAAGATGGGGATTGCGTGCCTTGTAGGCCTCGACGAGACGCATCGTGCCGTCGGTCGATGCACCGTCGATGATGATATGCTCAAAAGCTGTGCTGCTTTGACTCTCGATGCTGCGCAGCGTGCGTTCGATCGTCGCCTCGCAGTTGTAGGTCACAGTGATGATGCTGATGTCAGTCCGTTCCTGCATAGATTTCGCTGTATCGTTGTGCCACCTGCTCTTCGCTGTAGGTGGCAAGGGCTTTGCGGCGAGCCTCGGCGGCGAGTTGCCCGTGGCGTTCGGGCGACAGGCAGTAGAGGATGCCGCGGGCAAAGTCGGCTGCGTCGCGGTAGTGCGCCACGTAGCCGTTGCGTTCGTGGTCAATCATTTCGGGAATGCCGCCCACTCGGAAGCCGACGCAGGGTGTGCCGCAGGCCAAGGCCTCGACGATCGTGTTGGGCAGGTTGTCCTGCAGCGAGGGGGTGACGTAGGCATCGACGGCGTTGTAGAGCAGCGCCATGTCCAGTTCCTTGCTCTGATAGCCGACGGGATAGACGTCGTAGGGCACGGCATCGCGCACCGTGTCCGACGCACCGCCCACGACCACGATGCCCAAACTGAGTTCGGGATGTTCGCGGCGCAGAATGCGGCACGACTCCACGAGCAACGAAAAACCCTTACGTTCGTCGGTGATGCGCTGCGAACCGAAGAGAATCAGACTTTGGAACTGAGGCAGATTGAGCTTGGCCCGTGCCTCGGCCATGTCGCTCGGCGAGAACACATCGGTGTTGATGGCATTGGGAATGGAGACCACGCGCTGGCCACGGGTGAGCACCGAGCGGCGCGCCAGGTCGGCAATCCACTGGCTGCAACCCACAAACGTGATGGGCTGCTTCGCATACATGAGTTGCTTGCGACCGAAGACACGGCGTGCATAGTCGATGCCGACACGACTCATCAACGGACATTCGCGACACGCCGACTCGTACTTCGTGCAGTCGGCAGCGTAGTGGCAAATGCCGGTGAAGTACCACATATCGTGCATCGTGACGACGATGCGCTTGCCCGAACGCAGGATTTTCTCCATGTCGGAGAGCGAAAGAAACGACTGGTTGACCCAGTGCAGGTGAACCACGTCGGCACGCTGAAACTCAGGCATTTGCGTGATGTCGGTCCCTGTGTTGGCGATATCGACGCTCCAGAGCGTGCTGCGCTTCCATCCGTTGCTGAGGAAGATGAGCAGCCGTTCCCACAGGAACTTCAGCGGCAGGAGCAACGACGTGGGAATGGCCGACACTGTCAGCTGCTGCGACTGGCGGTCGCGCACCAGCATCTGCACCGTCACACCATGCTTCTTCAGTGCTTCCATCAGACGGTTGGCGGCGATGGCTGCTCCGCCAACGCGCTCCGAAGTGTTCACCAACAATACTTTCATGGTGCAAAGGTACGATATATAATTAAAAATTAAAAATTAAAAATTAAAAATTAGCCTGCCGGACAGCATACTATCCTTCCAACTCAACAGAAGAGAAGTACGCCAGCCGGCAGGCTAATTTTTAATTATTAATTTTTAATTCTTAATTTTCCATGGTCACCAACACCTTTGTCACGCTTCCGTCGGCACGACGAACGAGGTTCAACCCCGTCTGGAGCTGTGACAGACGGCGACCTGTCAGGTCGTAGATGGTCAGTTGGCCGTCGCCACTTTGTGCTTCGTACTTTGTACCTTGTAGCTCTTCGATGCCGTCGGGGACGTCGCCAGCCAGATGAAAGCGCAGGTTATAGACGACGGCACGGTGGCGTCCGTCGTTGTCGGCTGGCGAGAGCATGTAGATGGGGGCCACGTAGGTGCCCGACTGACAGGAGAGGGGACGCTGGCCAAAGCCGAGCGAGAGGCTCTTATCCGTGTGGTAGAAGCCCTCGACGTTGACAAAGATGCGGGCTGTGGGCTCGTTCCACGAAGGCTGGTTGTAGAGCGGACCAGGCTGGCCGTCAGCGTTCTCGAACCAGAAACCCTTGGCATCGCTGGCACCCTTCGTGCGGCTGAGCGACGTGTCGCTGACGGGTGCATACATCATATCGAGCGAAAAACTCGTGATGGGAAGGCCGAGCGTCGTGGGCACGTCGATGTCGGACGTGAGACCCGTCACCGCATGAGTGGCCCAGCCGTCGTTGAGTGGTTCGGTCTCGATGGTCAGATCCTGCGTCTTGAGAACATCGACGTCGGACAAGCTGACCACCACGGGCCATGCCTCAAACTTCGCCGCAGCGGCAGTGCGAGGCATCCAAACCTTCATCGTGCCGCGTCCGCGGTTGTTCCAAGCGTAATACGGGATGAGGGTGATGGGAGCCGCAGCCGTCTCGCTGCCACGCTTCACCTGAGCATCGAGCGTGATGCCCTGGAAATGATAGCCGAGGATGGAGGCGTCGGCAACGCTGGCCGTGGCCTCGTCGTTGCAGATCAGGGCGTCGAAACGCTGCGTGTTGTCGGCCTGTTCCATGCAATAGACAATGGGACCACGCTCCACAGCCACCAGTCCGGCATCGGCAGCGACAGCGTCGTTGGCCAGCACATGGCGAACGGGCATGGGCAGACTGAAGCTGACGACATCGCCCTGCTGCCATTCGCGGTCGAGGGTCATGTAGCCGTCCTGCAGCGTGTAGTCCACTGCCGTGCCGTTGACACTGACCACGACGGGTGCCGTTTCGCCATCGACATAGCGGTAGAGGTCGCTGGGCACGGGCTGTCCCTGTGCCCATCCAGGCAGACGCAGCATGAGTGCAAGGTGCTTATCGGTCAGCTGCTCGGTGTTCACCGTCAACTGGATGTCTCCGTTCCACGGATAGCCGGTCGTCTGACGCAGTCCCAGCTTGCCCCGCTCGCCGAGGTCGATGTCGGCCGTGCCCTGGGCATAGAGGTTGACATAGACCTTGTCGCCGCGGTGGGCATACATATAGCCAGGCACCGATGCGATGAAGCGGCACAGGTTGCTCGGGCAGCAGGCACAGCCGAACCATGCACTGCGCTCGTAGGTCCCGTCGCTGGCCAACGGGTTCGGATAGAAAAAGCGGTCGCCCTGCAGGTTGATGCCAGAGACGACACCGTTGTAGAGCGTGCGCTCCAACACGTCGTAGTATTTGGACTCGCCATGCAGGAGGAACATCCGCCAGTTCCAATACACGTTGGCAATGGCAGCGCAGGTTTCGCAGTAGGCTTCCTGGTTGGGCAGCTCGTAGTTGCTGCCAAACGCCTCGCCGTTGTGGCGCGCACCGATGCCGCCCGTGATGTAGTATTTCTTCTGAGCGACATTGTCCCAGATGCGGTCAATGGCAGCGAGGTAGTCGGCATCGCCGGTGATGGCAGCCACATCGGCCATGCCGGCGTACATATAGGCAGCACGCACGGCGTGGCCCACGGCTTCGTCCTGCATCACGACGGGCTTGTGTGTCTGGCTATACTCTTGACGCATCACGCCACGGGCACCGCGCAGGTCGAGGAAATACTTCGCCAGCCGCATGTAGTCCTCCTTGCCCGTCGCACGGTAAAGCTTCACCAGTCCCATCTCCACAATCTGGTGACCAGGCTCGTAGGTGAGGCCGCCCTCGAGGAAATCATGGACAAGCAGGTCGGCATTCTTCGTCGCGATGTCGAGCAGCGTGGTCTTGCCCGTCGAGATATAGTGGGCATACGCCGCCTCGTACAGATGGCCGGCGTTGTAGAGCTCGTGGCTCAGGTCCGGATCCTTCTCCCAGCGGTTCTGCCCCACCCAAGCGTGCATGCCGGCAGGGTTGCCAGCCGTGCGCGGCGTGTAGAGATAGCCGTCGGGCTCCTGAGCCGAGCCGACCAGGGCGATGAGTTCGTCCATGCGGTCGTCGAGCTCCTTCGAATAGTGAGTCTGAATCGAGTAGGCCATTCCTTCGAGGATTTTATAGATGTCGGTGTCGTCGAAGGTGCACTCCGTGTCGAAATATCCGATGTTCTCTCCGCGCAGGATGGCGGCGGCTTTCTCGAAATTCAGCATACGGTTGGACTTCTCACACTGGTCGAGAGCCACCGGTATCGTCACCGTCTGGTTCTGTTCCATGCGCGGACGCCAGAAGGGGTCGTCGAGGCTGACGTGCGAGAAATCGACATTCTGAATCGGATAGTCGCCCAGCACGAGGGGTTCAGCACTGCGGTGACCCAGCACCTCCCATTCGGTCACGCCGACGGCAGAGTAGGTCGATGCGCCGCGCTGACACTGCATCACGATCCGCAAGCGCGTGGTCGTGACGGGTTGGATGCGAATGCTGCTCACAGCGGTGCGGCTCTGCGTATAGGCCTCGCCTTCCAAGAGCTCGACAGCCTTCCACGCAGCCTCTGCCTCGTCCCAGTACTCCACGACCCACGAGGCAGGCACGAGCACATTGTCGCCCGCCACGTCGTTGTCGCTCCACCATGCCACACGCACCCGTTCGACGGTCTGCGGCGAACTCCAGCCGTAGCTCAACCACTGGCTGGCAGGGCGCACGGGGTCCCAGGTGTTCCAATGCTTGCGCTCAGGCAATTCGCCGAAGCCGAGGATTCCGTCGTTCACGCTGTAGAGGTCGGTCGTCGAATGCGTGAAGCTGGCCTCCACACGGTTGGCATCGTAAGCCAGGTTGTCGAGCGGTTCAGCCAGACCCTCCGTGTAGTCGGTCGAGCTGCCGAGCATGAGTTGACAGAACTCGTTGAGGTCGGCCAGCGGCACATGGGCATGCTGATGCCAGTAGTTGATGAACTGCTGCTGCAACGTCGAACCGTCGAACGTCTTCACATACGTGACCACGGGTTCGACCTTTGCCTTCGTGCGCGTCTCGCCTTCGGGGAAGGTCAGCGCCGTCAGTTCATAATCGGTGTATAGATCCTCCTCCGACAGTCCCAACAGTCCCTCGAGCATGAGGGCCAGCGTACCGGTGCGGTCGGCTCCCCAGATGCAGTGGAAATAGACGGGGCGACCCTCGCGCAGGTTGCGAAGAATAAATTCAAAGTCGTGCTGATAGTTCACCCACGCCGTGCGAACGCCGTCGAGATAGAACGGTTCGTTCACCACGCGCAGGTAATCTACATCTGCACCCAGGGGCGACTGCTTGATGCTCTGCGCCTGTTGGTGCGTGCGCAGGTCGAGTTCGGCACGTATGCCCAGTTCGTCGCGCAGCTGCTCACGCGCCGCAGCCGATGCGTTATACTTCTCGCCGTTCAGCTCCGAACCTCGGAACAACTTGCCGTACAGCACCTGTTCGCCGCGCTCCGTGGTCCATCCGCCCAGGTCGCGAATATTCGACAGCGACTCAATCTGATGACGGTGCACCCACTCGGGCACATCGCCTTCGCCACTCACCACCCGCAGCGTGAGGTCCAGTTCGACAGCCTTCGTGCCACTCACCACGTAGAACGTCGAGTGGTACGTGTCGCCCACCTTCGACTGGTAGGTAGCGTTATACACACCTGCCTGTCCCGTCCACAGCGTGTAGTTCTGTGCATCGGTCGTGATGGGCTGGATGAACCAACGGCTCTCACCCGTCCACGACGAACGGAAACCCTGCGCGTCGTACCAGTTGTCGTTGTTGTGACCATACGTCCCGTCGGCGAGGGGTAGGTAAGTCATGTCGGCCATGTTGCCCGTCGTCACCGTCACGCCCAGCGCCTCCGACAGCTCCGCAAACGGAATCTGCAGCGTCGTGTGGTCGTAGAGCGTGTTGGGATACTGCTCCGCCACCAGCACATAGCGCAGCGCCACATCGAGCGTACGCGACACCGAATTGTAGGTGAACGGCACCTGTGCCTCCACCGTTTCTCTTACCACCGAGCCCCTACCCGTTTCGGCATCGGCCCATACACGTCCGGCAGGCAGGAGCCACAGCGCCACCAGTGCCGCCAAACACATCAGCTTTGTCTTCATCATATCGAAAATACAGTTAGGTTGAAAATTGTTGCAAATTTACAGAGAAAACAGACATGACGGAAAGAAAAATCGTTCATTTTTGCGTCAAAAAACCGACACAAAGCAGTTTGAACGTTTTGTCCCCCCGATTTGCGACAAACGCCCCAGCCACAACCGACCAGGAATCCACCCTTCAAAACAAATAATGCAGCCGGCAGAGGGTCTGCTGGCTGCAAGGCACGACGTAGGTGAGGTCAAAGGCGGCGGTGGATGTAGGCTACTGTCCCTGCTGCTTCTGCCATTCGCTGGGCAGTTGTCCTGTGACTTCGCGGAAGATGCGCGAGAAGTGTTCGCGGTCGCTGTAGCCGAGCCGCTGGGCGACGTCGGCCACGGTGGCGCTGCGACTTTGCAACAGGCGACGGGCCTCGTCCATCTTGACGTCGCGGATGAACTGAAGCGGGGTCTGACCGGTGATGCTCTTGAGTTTGCGTACGAGGGTGGACCGCGACATGTTCATGTGCTGCGCCAGGGTTTCGACACCGAAGTCGGCGTCGCCGAGGTGCTGAAGAGTGATGGAGCGTGCGCGGTCGAGCAGCATCTGGTCGATGGTGGCGTAGGGTGAAGCGTGAAGCGTGGAGGGCGAAGCGTTTTCACCAGTAGCTACTTCACCCTTCACGCCCTGCGAAGCGGTCGCTTCACGCTTCGGGCGTTCGGTGACGTACTGGTGCATGGCTACGAGTTCGGCGCTGTCGCTCCAGATGCGTTCTTCCTCGCGACGGGTGCGGAGCATGAAGTAGCGAACGAGAAGGATGATGAGCAGCAGGGCTGCCAGGACGTAGAGTGCGTAGGCCAGTGTGGTCTCGTACCAATGTGGGGTTCGCAGAATCTGATAGGTGGCGATGTCGGAGCTCCAGCGTCCTTGCCGGTCGGTCGTGCGCAGCTGTAGGCTGTGTCTGCCTGCTGTAAGGCGTTGCAGGTGGAAGGAGTTTTGCCCAACAGCCAGCTGGTTCCACGTTCCGTCGTCCAGGCGATAGGCGTAGCGCTGGGTCGATGCGTGCAGGTGGTCGAGGGCAGAGAAATGGAACTCGATGTTCTGGGCGTCGCTGGGCAAGGTGAGGGGCTGATGGATGCCGTCGCCTCGTACGGGTGGTTGGCCGTCGCCGATGCGCACGTCGGTGAGGCTGACGTGGACGGGATGTGGCGTGCCTTCGAGCTGGCTGGAGGGTCGGCAGACGAGCATTCCGCCGAATCCGCCGACCAGGATGTCGCCTGTGGGCTGGTGGAGGCTGATGGCGCGGGGCATGAAGCGGCGCAGCGTCTGGGGTGCGGAACCTGCACTGACGAGGTGACAGACGTCGTTGGCGAGGTCGTACTCGATGAGCCGCTGGTTGGTGAGTATCCAGAGGTGACCGTCGTTGTCGGGGACGATCTTTTCAATCATATCGCCGTTGAGGGCTGCGATTTGGAGGGGTTCGACGTGCCATTTCCCGGGTTTCACTTTCAGCACTTGTCCTGCGCCGGTGCCTATCCAGAGTGTACCGTCGGGGGTAGATGCGATGCAGAGCAGGTCGGCCTGGAGGGGTATTGTTTTCTGTTTTTTTCCACGGGTTAGAACGGCTATGCCAGTGCCGGTGATGGTGGCATAGAGTGTGCCATCGGGGGTCTGGGTGAAACTGGTTGTGTGGCCGGCGTTGGGTGACACGGGGTGGAGTGTGCGGTCGGAGGGGGTGTAGCGGAAAATGCCGTCGTAGGTTCCGATCCACAGGCTGCCGTCGCGGTCTTCGAAGAGGGTCTTGGCGTGCTGACCGTCTGGCAACTGGAGTGTGTGGACGAGCTGCATCTGCATGCCGTCGCTTCGCACTCCGAAGACGTAGTCCGACGCTGTGACGGTCCAAACCAGGTGGGGCTGAGCAGAGGGAATCAATTCATGGACAAATTCGAGCCGAGCGTGGCGGGTGGTGGGACAGTCGGCAAATGTCGTCAGCTGGCCTGTGTCGGTGTCGTACAGACACAGCCCTACCCGTTCTTGCGAAATCCAGTAGCGGCTGCCTTCGTCGCGACAGAGAGTGATGAGCAGTATCGACCGCGAGAAACGCTGGGCGAGAGGTGGCACGTCGTAGCGCTCACGATTGAAGGTCTCGAAGTCGATGACGAAGCTCTCGCGGTCGTAGCCTGCCACCCAGATGCTGCCGTCGCGGGTGCGAATCACCTCGTTCAGCATCTTCAGCCCTGGTGTGTAGCCTTGCAACTGACGGCTAAGGTCAACGGGGTGCAAAGACCCTGATGAATCGATGTCGAAGGCGTGCAGGTCGTCGTTCGACGTCACCCAAAGCCGTTTTCCGTCCTGCTGAGCACGCAGGTAGAAATAGTGGAACACGGGCTGCCCGAAGGCGTTCTTGACTGGTGGCTGCACCGTGTAGCGTTCGGCCACGGACTGTGCCTGAAGGTCCATCCTGACGATTCCCCTGTCACGGCTGGTGAGCCACAGGTAGCGCCCTACCTGCTCCATGTCGCTCACGGGAAGGTGGGCTGCAAGGGTGTCAATCGGATTCCAGCTATGTTTCTGCGGGTCGTAGCAGCACAGTCCTCGCTGATTGAAACCTGACAGGAGGGTGCCGTCGGATGTTTGGAAGAAGCGTGAGGAGACGTCGTCGGCAGTCTTCACAGGACGTGCGTCTGTACTGATGGCGTAGGTTTGATGGGCTGTCGAGAGGTGCACTGTGCCGTCAGATGCACAGAATATCTCCTGTACCTGCTGGTTGAGCAGTGTCTCAGGACAGTAGGGGCGCACCTGACGGTCGGTCTTGCTATAGAGAAACGCACCGCTGGGGGTGCCGAAAAGAATGCGGTGGAGGCTGTCCTCAGCGATCGTGAGGATGAGATTGCTGCTTAGGGGCTGGGGATGCAGAAAATCGTTGCGCAGCAACTTGATTTCGTAGCCATCGTCGCGGCAAAGTCCATCGACGGTTCCGTACCAGAGATAGCCTTCGCTGTCTTGAAACAGACGGTGGACACTGAGCACAGGCAGTTTGGCTATTTGCGGAATGGGACGTAGAGTTGCACTGTAGCTTGCTTGTGCTCTCGCCGAGCAAACCCCTGTCAGGCCGATTAGGAATAGGAGTATTTGAATTTTGATTTTTGATTTTTCAATTCTCAATTTTCGATTTTTAATTTTTAATTGTCATTCGTCTGTCTTTTCGTCTTTCTCCTCTTCGTTCTGGAGTGTAGGATACACGATGCGGGTGTGGTAGATGCTGCGCAGCCGCTCCTTGAGCACGGTCTTGGCCTGCGCGATGTCGCGGAAGGTGATGTCGCTCTCGGTGAAGAAACCGTCGGTGACTTGCTGGTCGATGATGCGGTCGACGAGCTGGTCGATGCTCTCTTCGGTGTATTCGGGCAACGAACGCGAGGCGGCTTCGACTCCGTCGCACATCATGAGGATGGCTTCTTCGAGCGTGGCGGGGTTAGGTCCTGGATAGGTGAAAGGTCCGCGGTCGATTTCGGCGTCGGGATGGGCGTTGCATTCGGTGACGTAGAAGTAGCGAACGAGGCCTGTGCCGTGGTGGGTGGAGATGAAGCGGCGGACGGCCTGCGGCAGGTTGTGCTGGGCGGCGAGCTGGAGGCCGTAGGTGACGTGACGGATGATGACCTCGGCCGACTTCTGTGCGGGCAGGTGGTTGTGAGGATTGGCTCCGGACTGGTTTTCGGTGAAGAAGACGGGACGCTCCATCTTGCCGATGTCGTGGTAGAGGGCTCCGGTGCGGACGAGCTGCACCTTGGCATGGAGGCGTTTGGCGACGTCGGCGGCGAGGTTGGCTACTTGCATGGAGTGCTGGAAGGTGCCTGGCGCCACTTCGGTGAGCTGACGGAGCAGGGGGTTGTTGATGTTGGTGAGTTCGACGAGGGTGACGTCGGACACGAAGCCGAGTCCGCGCTCGATGATCCAGAGCAGGGGGTAGGTAAAGAGGATGAGGATGCCGTTGATGAGGAAGTAGGTGAGGGCGCTGCGGTCGATGTCGGTGAGCTGAACACCGAGGGTGAGCTGGTAGGCGGTGTAGAAGACGATGTAGGTGAGGGTGATGACGGCGGCGGTATGGATGATCTGGCTGCGCTGGTTGAGCTCGCGCAGGTTCTGGATGGCGATGATGCCGGCGACGACTTGCAGGATGATGAACTCGTAGGGGTAGTTGAGCACGAGGGAGATGAGGATGACGGTGGCGGTGTGGAACATGTAGGCGGTGCGCGAGTCGAGGAACACGCGGACGATGACGGGCAACATGCACACGGGCAGGGCGAAGATGTGGAAGAAGTGGTGGGACACCATCCAACTGCCGACGACACAGAAGAGTGTGAGCAGGGCGTAGAGAAGGACGGCGGAGCGCTGGTCCTCGAGATAGTCGCGGCGGAAGAGGTGGAGGTAGGACATGAGGACGCTGAGGATGAGGAGCACCATGACGACTTGTCCTGCTATGATGTAGGGACGGCGTTCGTTGACGGCGTTCTGCTCACGCATCAGCCGCTCGTAGGAGCGGAGCTTGAGGTAGGTTTCGGAGGTGACGATTTCGCCGCGATCGACGATGCGCTCGTTAGCCATGACGAAGCCGATGCCGGTGGAGAGTCCCGAGAGCAGGGTGTGCATTTCTTCCTCGCTCTTCGATGCTTCGTAGCTGAGGTTTTCCTCGAGCACGGTGTTGAGGTTGAGCTGCGTGACGATGTGAGCCTCCCCCCGTCCCCCTCCGATAGAGGGGGTGTCGTTTGTCACTTTTAACTTTTCACTTTTGACTTCGTTTAAGCCTTCGCCTTTCACGCCCAGCGAAGCGGTCGCTTCACGCTTCAGCTGTTCAGTGATGTAGCGGTAGGCACGCTGACGGGTGTAGATGTCGGCAAGGGGAGTGCTCTTGGCGACGTTGTCGATGACGACTCGCACGTTCTGGACGCCGGCATCGGTCAGGCTGTCGAGGATGTTGGCATCCATGATGCCATGCTGATAGATGCTGTCGAGCAGACTGGCTGCCTGAAGGAGAAGCGGACGCAGGGTGCGGTCGCGCTGTGCCTGGACGGTACGACCATCGGGCAGGGTGATTTGCATGGACAGGAGCCGTGAACGCATGGCGGGTTGCACGGTCGGGCCCATCATGAAGTAGGGTTGGAAATGGCGGCGAAGGCTGTCGTGCTGGGCACTGATGGCCGAGTCGCTCATCTGGATGTTGAACTTCTGCGTGGCATAGAGCGTGCCATAACGCCACGGCTGCCCAATGCGGTATTCGTAGCCCCAGGCGTCGGTGCGGGGCATGAAATAGACGATGAGCAGGGTGGATGCGACGACAAGCAGTACGCTGAGCAGCCACACGTTGACTAATGCTTTACGCTGTTGTTTCTTTGAGCCTTTCACTTTCCACTACGGCTTCGCCGCTTTAATTATTAATTATTGACCTCCCCCGCCCCCTCCCCAAGGAGGGGAGTTCGGACCGGCAGGCTTTTAATTTTCAATTTTTAATTTAAGATACTCCTTAAAGTCGGCGAAGTCCTTGCTCATGGGGACGCTCTGCTTCGCGCCCTTCATGAAGGCGGCGAGGCGGGCAGGGATTTCAACGGTCGTGCCGATGATGGGCTCGACGGTGTCGCGGAACTTGGCAGGGTGTGCTGTTTCGAGGAAGATGCCGACGTGGCCGGGCTGCAGCTGTGATTCGAGTGCACGCAGGCCGCAGGCACCGTGGGGGTCGCAGAGGTAGCCAGTCTCGGCATAGGTCTGACGAATGGTTTCGGCAATCTCGGCATCGGAGTAGGTGGTACCGCTGATGTCGGCTGCGATGGCGTCGTGACTCTTGCCGTAGAGGTCGTAGATGCGGGCAAAGTTGGAGGGGTCGCCCACGTCCATGGCGTTGGCGATGGTCTGAACCGACGGCCGTGGCTGGTACTGACCCGTCTGCAGGTATTCGTAGAACACGCTGTTGGCGTTGTTGGCAGCGATGAAGTGGCTGACAGGCAGGCCCATCCGTTTGGCAAACAGACCGGCGCAGATGTTGCCGAAGTTGCCGGAGGGAACGCAGATGGTAACTTCTCCCTTCTCACCCAGCGAAGCGGTCGCTTTACGCTTCAACTGTGCATACGCCCAGAAGTAGTAGAAGGCTTGGGGCAGGAAACGGGCGACGTTGATACTGTTGGCCGAGGTGAGACGCAGGTGCCTGTTCAGTTCTTCGTCCATGAAAGCGGACTTGACCAGCCGCTGACAGTCGTCGAACACACCGTCAACCTCGATGGCGGTGATGTTCTGACCCAGCGTGGTGAACTGGCACTCCTGAATCTGACTGACCTTTCCCTTCGGGTAGAGCACATAGACGTGGATGCCTTCGACGCCGAGAAAGCCGTTAGCTACGGCCGAACCTGTGTCGCCAGAGGTGGCAACGAGAACGTTGACTAAACCTGAAGTGGTCGCTTTACGCTTCACGTAGTACTGCAACAGGCGTGCCATAAAGCGTGCACCGACATCCTTGAAGGCGAGCGTGGGACCATGAAAGAGTTCAAGGGCGTAGATATTGTCCTTCACTGGGACGATGGGGCAGTCGAACTGCAATGTATCATCGACAATGCGCCGAAGGTCGGCTGCGGGGATGTCGTCGCCGAAGAAGGCACTGGCCACCTCGAAGGCGACCTCCTGAAATGTCATGTCCTGAATGTGGTCGAAGAACTCCTGCGGCAACTGCTTGATGTGTTCCGGCATGTAGAGTCCGCGGTCTTCGGCCAGACCTTTCACCACGGCCTTCTCGAGCGTGGCAATCGGAGCTTTTCCGTTTGTGCTGTAATAGTTCATATCGTCATGAAGGTTTTGATGAATTCGTCTTTTTCCAGTAATCCGTATGCGCCATGAGTGCAGTCCACCTCGTTGTAGCGCTCGGTGGCGTCGGGCTCGATGCCATGATGCCAAACGACAAAGGGCACGGGCTCATTGACATGGATGCGCAGTTCGACGGGTGTGGGATGGTCGGGCAGCACAGCCACACAGACTGGCTCCTGCATCTGCTCGATGGCGGCGAGAATAGGACGGATGAGCCGCTGGTCGAGATAGTTGATGGCACGGAGCTTGAGGTCAAGATCGCCGTCGTGTCCTGCCTCGTCGGTGGCTTCGACATGCACAAAGACGAAGTCATCGGTGCGCAGGGCGTCGATGGCAGCCTGTGCCTTGCCCTCGTAGTTGGTGTCAGCCAGTCCTGTGGCTCCTGGCACCTTGATGATGCGCAGTCCGGCATACGAACCGATTCCCTGGATGAGATCGACCGCCGAGATAACAGCACCGCACTTCACCTGTGGGAAGCGTTCGGCGAGGGTCTGCATCGACGGACGATAACCGCCACTCCAAGGCCAGATGCTGTTGGCAGGACGTTCGCCAGCTGCCACTTTCTGCTGATTATAAGGATGCTGCGACAGGATTTCCTGCGAACGCAGGATGAGGTCGTTGAGCAGGTCGGCCGTCTGCTGGCCAGTCATCGTGTGCAGGCCGTCGGCACGGTCTTCCCAGCCCTCCTCGCTCTTGACCAGCAAGGGACGCCAAGCTTCGTTCGGGTGGTCGTGCGGCGGATTGCAGACAATATGTTTGTTTCCGCCTTTGATGACCAAGAGGTGCCTATATTGTATGCCGCAGACGAACTTCACACGGTCGCTGCCCAGTCGTTCGTTGAGAAAATCGATGAGGACAGCCGCATCCGTTGTCTGCAGGTTACCACCGTTGTGAGTGATGATGCGTCCTTCGCCGAGCGTGATGAGGTTGCAGCGGATGGCCATCTCGTCGGGCTGCAGGTCGTAGCCAATGGATGCCGCTTCGAGGGGTCCACGACCTTCATACACGCGGCTGAGATCGTAGCCGAGGATACTGGTGTTCGCCACTTCGCTACCTGGCGGAAAGCCTTCGGGAACGGTCGAAAGCATACCGCTGCGGCCGTGCTGCGCCAGCCAGTCCATGCAGGGTTTGTCGGCCACCTGCAACAGAGTCTTCCCGCCAAGCCGCTCGACAGGATGGTCGGCCATGCCGTCGCCAAGGATGATGATGTGCTTCATATATTCGCTATGCTCATAATGTCCGCAAACACACCAGCAGCGGTGACGCTGGCACCGGCACCGTAGCCCTGAATCTGCATCGGGTAGTCGTGGTAGCGCTCAGTGGTGATGAGAATGATGTTGTTGGAACCTTCCAAGTTGTAGAAGGGGTGCGACTTATCGACCGCCTTGAGTTCGACCTTGGCATGGCCGTCGTCGAGCGAGGCAACGAAGCGCCAGCGCTTACCCTGGGCTTCCAGCTCGCTGCGACGCTGTTCGAAGTCGGCATCGAGCGTGGGCAGCTGTGCCCAGAACTCGTCAATGCTTCCTTTGAAAAGGTTGTCGGGGATGAACAGATGTTTCTCCACATCGCTTTGGTTCAGGCGGTAGCCGGCTTCGCGACCCAGGATGACCAGTTTGCGGATGACGTCCGTACCACTCAAGTCGATGCGCGGGTCGGGTTCGCTGTAGCCTTCTTCCTTGGCACGGCGGACAGTCTCAGACAGCGGCGTCTGCGCCGAGAGGGTGTTGAAGATGAAGTTGAGCGTGCCGCTGAGCACGGCTTCGAGTTTCAGAATCCTGTCGCCCGAATTGATCAGGTCGTTGATAGTGTTGATGATGGGCAGACCCGCACCGACGTTGGTTTCGAAGAGGAACTTCACGCCACGCTTCCGCGCCGTGCCCTTGAGTCGGGCATAGTTCTCATAGTCGCTCGACGCAGCCACCTTGTTGGCAGCGACCACCGAGATGCTGTGTTCGAAAAAGTCGTGGTAGAGGCCTGCCACGTCGCTGCTGGCCGTGCAGTCGATGAACACGCTGTTGAAGATGTTCATGCCGATGACCTCGTCGCGCAGATGGTGGAGGTTGCTCTCGGGCGCATTCTTCAAGGCGTCGCGGAAATTGTCAAGGTCGAGGCCCTCACGGCTGAACATCGCTCGGCGACTGCTGGCGATGCCGACCACGTTGAGCTTCAGTCCGCGCTCCTTCATCAGACGTTCGCGCTGGCTGGCAATCTGCTGTATCAGACTGCTACCCACCGTGCCCACACCACAGATGAAGAGGTTGAGCACCTGGTATTCCGAGAGGAAGAAGGAGTCGTGAATGACGTTGAGCGACTTGCGCAGCAAGCGGCTTTCGACCACAAACGAAATGTTTGTCTCGCTCGCACCCTGTGCACAGGCTATCACACTGATACCGTTGCGGCCAAGCGTTCCGAACAGCTTACCCGCAATGCCAGGCGTGTGCTTCATGTTCTCACCGACCACAGCCACCGTAGCGAGGTTTTTCTCCACCTTCATCTCGAACATCGCACCCATCTCGATTTCCTTTTGGAACTCCTCGTTGAGCACTTCGCAGGCACGGTCGGCGTCTTCGTTACGCACACCGATCGAGGTAGAGTTCTCCGACGAAGCCTGACTGACCATGAACACCGAGATGCCCTCGTCGGCCAAAGCCGTGAAAATGCGGCGGTTCACGCCAATCACACCGACCATCGACAGTCCGGCCACGGTGATGAGACTCGTGTCGTTGATCGACGAAATGCCCTTGATGGCCCGTCCACCATCCGACGCCTCCTGCTCGATTACCGTACCCTCAGCCTCGGGATGGAACGTATTCTTTATATATATAGGTATATTCTTGATGCAGACAGGATAGATTGTGGGGGGATAGACCACCTTCGCACCGAAGTTGCACAGTTCCATCGCCTCGACATACGACAGACGGTCGATGGTGTAGGCAGCCGAGATGACACGCGGGTCGGCCGTCATGAAGCCATCCACATCGGTCCATATCTCCAGAGCCTCGGCATCGAGCGCTGCAGCAATGATGCTCGCTGTGTAGTCGCTGCCGCCACGCCCCAGGTTCGTCACCTCGCCAGTGTGTATGTCGGTCGAAATGAAACCAGGCACCAGCGCCACCGGTCTGCGTCCCATCCGCATTTCCTTCAGAAAATCCTTGAAATGCCGACGCACCGAGCCGTTGGTCTCGCCAGTCACGAGCAGGTTCTTCCCCTGCTTCTTCTCTGTTTTGATGAAGTCGAGGGCATTGTGCCACGTAGCCCCCTCGATGAGTGTCGCGACAATATGTGAAGACATACGTTCGCCGTAGCTGACGATGGCACACTGCGTCTTCTCGCTCAGGTCGCGAATCAGATAAACACCCTGGTAGATGCTCTTCAGCTCGTCGAGCAGCGCATCTACCACCTGTAATAACTCTACTTGCTTCTCAGTGTCAGGAATCACCGCGTCAATCATCCGGTGGTGGCGACCGACCATCTCGTGATACAAATCGAGATAAGCCGCATCACCCTTCTGCGCCAGTTCGGCTGCACGGATCAGTTGGTCCGTCACGCCGCCCAAGGCCGAAACCACCACGACAACTGCGTCTGTCGAGGCTTCCACGATTTTCTTGACATTGAGAATGCTCTGTGCGGAACCTACGGATGTCCCGCCAAACTTCAAGACTCTCATATGTTACAAGTTCTTCTATAAAAAAGTGCGTATGCGACTGCAAAGGTACGACAAAAAAAGCGAAAAGCGAAAAGTGAAAAGCAAAAAATGGAAGGATTGTAATGGAAAAGCGCGGAAAGGTATCAAAATGCAAACACGCGGAATAGTCTGTTTTTGTTCCGTGGCAGAATAAAAATTAGCGATAGTTGCTGAACAAGCGGTTTCCCTCCATCATGCGCAGGACTGTCTCCTCCAGTTCCGTGCGCTTCACAAATTCGTTCTGCTGCCAGAAACTGGCGTTATATACAGTGTGGTTGATAGCCGTCTTGAGGTCAGTCTGCGCTCCGATTTCGAGCGAGAAGTCGGGTTGGGCACGGCCCGACAGTTCCTGCTGACCGAGGTTGTAGAGCACACTGCGCAGCCGTACAGGTCGTCCGATGAACGTCGTAGTGGCGGTGGCACTCACGGAGGACAACTGCGAATAGCTGTCGCGCGAGTTGAGGGCGTCGTGCGTCTTGGGGTCGAAGAGGTCGCCTACCCGACGGAAACTGAAGTTGAGATGGGCGACGAAGTCGTGTTCCTCGCCCGTGACGATGTCCTGCATGGTGAGCCCCAGCAGGTTGCCCTCACAGCGCAACACACCGAGGGTCTTCATATCGACATAGACGACAGCCTGGAGGATAGGACTGGAGACGATGGGGAGCGGGTCGAAATAGAGGACATAGCAGTCGGGGGTGGAAGGCGAAGAGCTGCGCAGGGTGTTGTACGTCACTTTGTAGTACCGCAGGAAATTCTCGCGCAGCGGCTGAATGATGCCATGGATGCCGGCTTGGATGTCAGGGGTGACGATGGCGAGCTGGGAGAGGGTGAAGAAGTTGGTGACGTACTGATAGCGGATAATCGAGTCGCTGGGCAGGCCGGCATAGCGTCCTTCAAGCAACTGAGCCGTGGGGAAGCAGAAGGAGGTGCGTCCCCAGAAAAAGGCTTCGATGTATTCGTTGCAGACGCTGTCGGTCTGTGTGACCTGACGATAGAAGTAGTTGCCCCGCTCCTTGCGCGACCGTCGGAATTCCTTCAAAGCCTTCTTGACCACGCGTGTAGCCAACCTGTCGCCCGAAGGCAGAATGGTCACGGCGGCGATATCGTAGATGGCTTCCCGCAGTCGCACGACCGGTCCGAGGACACGCACTGGCAGATAGACCGTTTCGTAGCCGACGAACGAGATGCGCACATGTGCCGTGTCGGTCACCGTCAGTCGGAAATCGCCGTCAGCATTGGTGATGGTACCCTGTCCGCTGGTGGCATAGACGTTGGCATAGCCGACTGGGACACCCGTCTTTGCGTTGACCACCCGTGCCTCGACCGTGTGGGTCTGCGCCTGCACCTGTACCACGGCGACAGCCCACAAAAGAAACATATATAATAGATGTTTCATACCGCAAAAGTACAACAAATATCTTAATCTGCAAAGTGCAGAGGGAAAAAAGTTTTATATCAGTGCATCGTCCCTGACCCTCGTCTTTTTGCCACGATATATATTATAGTACAACAAATGAAACAGTCCCCTTCCCCTGCCCTCACCAGGGGGTGGGATTTATTTCAAATTTGCCCAAACACCCCCTGCTGCGAGGCTGTGGATGTCAGAAAATGCGTGTTTCTGCAAATATGAAATAAGGTTCTGCATTTATGAAATCTGCCTTTGCATCCGATGCTCTATCTTTGCAGACGTAATGCGTTTATTCTTACTATTTATTAACCTCTAAACAATGTAAAAACATGAAAAAGTCAATGAAAAACTTCCTGCTCATGGGTGCAGTTACCCTCGCAGCAGGTGTGTTCACTGCGTGCTCCGACAGCGACAGCGGTTCGGCGCCTGTCAACACGGGCTACGTGCCTGTCACGCTGGCCGACGGCATGAACAGCCGCACGCTCTCTGGTATCGTGACGGATGCCACGGGCAATGCCCTCAGCGGCGTGACTGTGACATCGGGCAGCGAAACAGCCAAGACGAACTCGGTCGGTATGTTCACCCTGTCGAAAGTACAGGTGAAGGGCAACCGCATCATCGTCGGCTTCGAGAAAGAAGGCTATGTGTCGGTGACGCGCGCATGCGACACGTATAAGACTGAGAACTGGAACATCACGCTCATCGGCAAGAACGAGGCTGGACGTGCCACGACGACCACCCTTCCTGCTGCCAGCGGCGGCACTGTGGCTGTAGGCAAGATGAAGGTTGATCTGCCTGCAGGTGGATTCAAGGTCGAAGGCGGCGCTGCCTACAGCGGAACCGTCAATGTCGAGATGGCCTTCGTCAGTCCCGACGAGAAGGACTTTGCCGACATGATGCCTGGTGGCGACCTGCGTGCCGTACGTGCCGGCGGCGACGATGCCGAACTGCTCAGCTATGGCATGGTTGCTGTTTCGCTCACGGGAACCAGCGGTCAGAAACTGAACCTGGCCGATGGCAAGACCGCCAATGTCAGCTTCCCCATTCCCGAAAGCCTGAAGGACAAGACGCCGGCCACGATTCCGCTCTGGAGCTTCAACGAGACAACCGGAAAGTGGGAAGAAGACGGCGAGGCTAAGCTCGTAGGCGACCACTACGAAGGCACAGTGAAGCATTTCTCGTGGTGGAACCTCGACTATCCCTCGGAACAGGGCATCGTCGAAGGTGTCGTAACGGATAAAAGTGGGAAGGCTGTCGCCAACATAAACGTCCACGTGGGACAGCGCGTCACGACCACCAACGCGTACGGCTACTATCGTCAGGCCGTTCCTGCCGGCGAGGACTTCGAAGTCACGGTCCGTCCCGAGGACTATGGCGATGTGGGTGGAGCCACCATCACCGTCAAGGCTCTCGAACCCTACGAAACGCGCAAGGTTGACCTCACGCTGAATACGGTCTATAAGATTACCGGCCGTCTGCTCAACGGCACCACACCGCTCATCGGTGCCCTTCAGCTCAGCTACGGCAGCAAGACACGGCCTGCCATCATCAACAACAGCGACGGCACGTTCACCATCTATGCTCCCCAGAGCTATACAGGTCCTGCACAGCTAAACATCACCACCGGCGCCGGACGTAAGACCGTTGACATCACCATTGCCAAGGCCGACGTCAACCTGGGCGACATCAACTTCACCACCACCCCCTCGGCCAAGAACTCCATCACGGTCGTGCCGCCCGACTCCAAGGTTGCAAGCTTCGTCATCGAACTGCCCGAACTCTTTGCCGAGATCGGTCACGATGGAAGCATTCTCATTCAGGCTCCACATAAGGAAGACCACGACTGGGATGGCGAAAGCGAAGGACTGAACATGTTCTTTGTCGAGCTGCGTCCCAGCGAGAAGGCAGGTGTCTATACCGCATTTGCCGAGTTCATGGGAATATTCGGTGGCTACTTCTTCGACTCCAGCCGCTACGACTGCACCGGCGAGGTGGTCAAGATCGAAGGCGACAAGCTCATCTTCACCATCAGCGGAACGGGCAACCTCGACCGACGAGACGGATCTGGCGACTACAGTGGCACCTGCACCTACGCGTCGGGCCAGCTGACCGCCACCATCACGTCGAAGTATGAAGTGATGTTCGACGTCATGCCGCGCGAAGTGGGCTTCCCGAGCTTCACCCCGCAACTCTCGACCAAGGCTCCTTATGCCGTCCTTCAGACCATGAGCGCAGGCACCTACGGCAAGGGCGGACGCGTCTGCTACAACGGTACAGCAGCCGATGTCGAGAACCTCAAGGCTCAGGTCAAGGCAGCAGGACTCCCCGAATACACCAACACCGACGGCCTGCCCATGACCTATCTGAACCACACGACCGGCGAATATGAAATCGATCCCAACCTCTACCGCTACTACAAGGACGGCAAGTATGTTCAGATTCGCTACAATCCGTCGGCTGAAGCCTTCGACTACAGCGTGCTGAAAACTTCTCCCTTCCAGGGACTGACGCCGCAAATCAGCATCTATGCCTACGATAACGTAGCCGAAGATGCCATCAACGGCTGGGGTGACTGGGTTTACGAATCTGCCAAGAAGCGCAAGTAATAGCAGATTCATCATAGCCCCTAAAACCCAGTCCCTACAGACCCACCCCCAAGACCTACAGACCCACCCCCGATGTCGGGGGTGGGTCTGTAGGTCTTGGGGGTGGGTCTTGCTATCTATTCCCTCACATCGGATCGACGTCGTAGTAGATGTTCAGGTTCGTACACAGCGGACGCTGCATCATTTGTTGCTGAACGGCGAGCAGACATTGGCGCACCTGAGTCACCGAAGCTGTGAGCGGCACCTTGAGAATCATCTTCCGGATGTGGAACGACGAGATGCGGCTCACCGGCGGACGGTCGGGACCCAGCAGCTGGTCGGAGAAATGCTTACGAAGCGCGGCTGCATAGTCCTCAGCCACATGGTTCAGAAGGTCGGCATCGCGGTGGCGCAGATAGATATAGATCAGGCGGTTCTGCGGTGGATAGTGAAAGATTGTACGCTCCTCCATCTGCTCCGCATACATGGTGTCGAAGTCGTTCTCCACCACATGCTGCACCACGGGACTGTCGGCCGAGCGTGTCTGTAGGATGACTTTTCCCCGACGACCCTTTCTGCCGGCACGTCCTGCCACCTGCATCAGAACGTGGAACGTGCGTTCGTAAGCACGGAAGTCGGGCTGGTTGAGCATCGTGTCGGCGTCGAGGATGCCCACGACCGAGACACGGTCGAAGTCCAAGCCCTTCGTCACCATCTGCGTGCCGATGAGGATGTCGGTCTGGCCTGCGGCAAAGTCGCCGATAATCTGCTCGTAGGTCGAGCGCGTCGTCGCCGTGTCGAGGTCCATACGGGCGATGCGGGCTTCGGGGAAGAACTTCTGCACCTGCTCCTCGATGCGCTCCGTGCCGGTGCCAACCATCTTGAGCACTTCGCCACACTGCGGGCAGCGTTCGGGCAGCACGTAAGTCGCTCCACAGTAGTGGCAACTGAGGGCGTGCGTGCGCTTGTGGTAGGTAAGGCTGACGTCGCAGTGCTCACAGCGGGGCACCCAACCGCACTGACGGCACTGGACGAACGAGGAGAAACCGCGCCGGTTCTGAAACAGGATCACCTGCTCCCCACGCTCCAGCGCTGCTGCGATTTCGTCGATTAGGCGCTGCGAGAACGCTCCCTTCATGCGCTTCTGAAACTTCAGCCGTGCGATATCGACGACTTCGATGTCGGGCAACTGCATGTCGGCGAAGCGCTGAGTGAGCCGCACGTAGCCATAACGTCCCTGCCGAGCGAGGTGCAGTGTTTCCATCGACGGGGTGGCGGTGCCGAGCAACACCTTCGCCCCATGCTGACGTGCAAGCATGATGGCTGCCGAACGTGCGTGGTAGCGAGGTGCCGGTTCCTGTTGCTTGTAACTGGTTTCGTGCTCCTCATCGACGATGACCAAACCCAAATTGTTGAAAGGGAGGAATACTGACGAGCGGACACCGAGGACCAGAAAGGCCTTGCTTGTAGAGAGGAGATTCCTATACACCTCCTCGCGTTGCCGGTCGGTGAACTTGGAGTGATAGACCATCATGGCGTCGCCGAACACACGGTGCAGACGCTCGGTGATCTGTGTGGTGAGCGCGATTTCGGGCAGCAGGTACAGCACTTGCCGACCCTGCGCCAGCATCTCGCGGATGAGGTGGATGTAGATTTCGGTCTTGCCCGACGAGGTGACGCCGTGCAGGAGGGTGACGTCGGTTTCTCTCCACGACGAGAGGATTTCATCGTAGGCCTGCTGCTGAGCAAGGGAGAACTGCGACAACCCCGTTGCCGCATAGGAGGACTGGATTTTACCGTTTTTCGTCTGCCTTTGCCGTTTAGCCGGCTTGGTTTCCTTCTTCATGCTCCCTGGCATGGCGGCCTTATACACATCGCCGAGGGGTGATAGGTAGTAGGCGGCAATCCACTGCCAGAAGCGCAGTTGCTGGGGCGTCACGCTGCGCTCGTCGTCGAGCACTTCGAGCACAGGCTTTACGAGGCTGACGCCCTGTGGCGGGGTGGTATGCACACGGAGCACCACCCCGACATAGTGTTTCGTCTTGCCGAGCTCGACCAAAACTCGGAAACCTTCACCCACGTGCTCCTCCATCTGGGGAGGAACAGCGTAGGTGAAGGTTTCGAAGGGTACGGGGAGTATGACGTCCGCGTAGCGCATCAGAACATATAGGCCAGCGAAATCTGGTGCGTGTTGTTCTTCAGGCTTTTCTTGATGATGTCAGCACCGACAGTATAAGTCACGTCTGAAGTTTTGCCGACAGCGATGTTGTAGTTGTAGGCAACCTGCAGGTGACCGAGCAACTTGGCACCCAGACCCACATTCCAACTGAATTCCGACGAACGAAGGGTGCAGTCGGTAACTGAACTCAGGTTGAGTTTCTTGCCGCCGATGTTGAACGAGAACTGCGGACCTGTCGTCACGAATACGCCGGCGACGGAGCCGAGGCCGAGGGTGTACTTCAGGTTGATGGGGATGTCGATGTACTGCAGTGTCTGGTTCACTTCCTGACCAATTTCCGTAAACTTCATTCCCTTGTTGTTGTATAGCAGTGAGGCGTCAACGCCGACACCGATGATGGGCACGGTGAACTCTACCATGGGACCTACGAAGAAGCCTGTCTGATTTTCAGACGACACGACTGAATAGTCGAGCGAGGGCTTCGTGATGTTCAGACCGGCCTTGATACCGTAACTAAACTGTGCACTGGCAGGCAGTGCGATAAACAGTGTGACCACTGCGATTGCAAAGATTTTTTTCATAACGCGTTAAGAATTAAAAATGGTGATTTGTTGATTGAATTCATTTGCAAAAATACGTGAATCTGCGCGAATTGCAAAACTTTTCACTGTTTTTTTTTACTATTTTGAGGAAAAGTCGATGGCCTGGCCCGTGCAGCAGTTCGGCTCCTGGATGTTGAGCAGGGCGGCCACGGTGGCGGCGATATCGACGATGTAGTGACGACGGTTGTCCCAACCGTGCGGCACGTGCCAGCCGAGGAACGCCAGGGGTATGTGTGTGTCGTCGGGACTCCACACCGAGTGGGTGGTGCCGAGGCGGATATGGTCGGGCTTAGCCAGCTCTCGCGCCGAGGCATAGTCCTCCATCACGCCTGGCTGGAACACCAGTTGCACCTCGCCGCTGCGGCCTGGGCAGTAGCCGTTGACGCACATGGTGCGAACAGGCTCGGGCACGGTGGTCGGCACTTGGTCGGCTGGGAAGGCATAGGCCATGAAGGGCAGCGAACGCAGGTAGCGGCAGGTGGCATCGACGATGTCGGCATAGCGGGGGCTCTGCTTCGCCGCGGCGGTGAAGTGTACCTGCATCGAGCGGATGCGCTCCACGGGTTTCTCGCTGAGCGACAGCTCCTTGCAGACCGCCTCGTTGATGTCGTCGGCGAGTGTAGCCGAGGGCCAGGTGCCGGCAGGCAGGCGGTGTTCGTGCATGAACTCCGTGTTGTGGAATCCAGCGTGGTCGGCGGTGAGGAAGAAGAGCCACTGTCCACGGCCCACACGTTCGTCGAGGAAGTTGAAGAACGCCTCCAGATCGCGGTCGAGCCGCAGGTAGAGATCCTCCATCCAGATGGAGTTGGGCGAGAGTTGGTGGCCAATCATGTCGGTCGAAGAGATGCTGACGCACAGCATGTCGGGCACACCGGCAGGGTTGTGGCCCAGCCCTTCACCCTCGACGGCGGCGCGGGCCATGTCGAAGGTAATCGTCATGCCCCAGGGGCTTTGCTTCAGACTTCCGTCCAGCCGATCCTCCCATCGCTGGTTTTTGGGGGCACTCTGCACGTAGCTGGCTTCGTCGTAGAGGAGCGGCCAGTGTCCTTTGCTGAGGTTCTTCATGTACTTCTCACCCAGCTGCTGCGCGTTGAAGTCGCTCACCCACTGTGGCAGTTCCTGCATATAGTAGGTGCTGGTGATGAAGTTCATCGACTTATCATCCATCCAGTAGGCAGCCGTCGCGCTGTGACCGGCGGGCAGGATGGAGGCACGATCCTTGAGGGCCACGCCCACGACCTTCGAACGGAAGTTGGTGGCCAGGCGCAGTTCGTCGCCAATGGTCGTACACTTCATGTTGCGCGGCGACTCGTTCGAGCCGTAGGCACGGGGGTCAGGACGTCCCTGTCGGTCGAGGCTTCCCACGCCGCGCACGGTCGAATCGTTGGTGCAGTAGGTGCGTCGGTCGTTCAGGTAGATGTGGTTGCCGGTGATGCCGTGGAAGGCCGGCACGGTGCCAGTCCACACCGAGGTGTGACCCACGGCGGTGATGGCAGGCAGATAGTTGATGAACGTGCGATTGCAGTTGTAACCTTCGCGCATGATGCGTCGGAATCCGCCGTCGCCGTAACGGTCGGCAAAGCGCGTGAGATAGTCCCAGCGCATCTGGTCGATCACCAGTCCGACCACCAGTCGGGGCTGTTCCAGCTCGGGAATGGTCTGCTGTGCCCGCAGCGTCGGCGCAGCCAGCAGGGCGAACAGGCACAGGGTCCACGTCCGCAGGGTGTGTGTTGCTTCTTGTTTCATGTCGGTAAGTGACAAACGGATGGTTCGTTCTGTCGTTGCAAAGATACGCTTTTTCTCCGAATAATCCGTCATCTTCGCACAGAAAAAACACAACGTCACCGTACCTGCACCGACGTGCAAACTGGCGTCGGGCGCAGCCGAAACACTGCCTGACTGCCGTCCAAAGCGAGGCAAACCGCAGAATAAACTCAAAATATCGCTGATATTTTTACAAATACCATTGAGATTTCTACAAATACCACTGAGATTCTTGAAAATATCAGTGATATTTTGAGTTTATTCCGCACAAACAATGGGTTTCGTCTGCGGCAGAGGCTGGTTTCGGGCGCAAACCAGTTGATGCCACACCCTGCTCAACATGAATTTATAGGGTGCTTCACTTCGTTTTATGCCAAAAAATGCGTAACTTTGCAGCCGATTTTGACGAAACCAAAACCGTAACGAAGCATTTTTTCCTGTGAAGAATCAACTCTATAAGACTTTCCTGCTCACGCTCATCGTGGTCGGCGCACAGCTCGGCCTGTTCTACATGCCGCGTCTCGCCATCGGCGACACCCTGCTCCGACGCGTCAACATCCTCAGCGACATACAGCAGCGCGACAGCACGGGACGCAACCTCGCCGAGTCGGCAGCCGACGAAGCCGAAGGCATCCGAGAGGAGGTGCTCGACCAGTCGAAGGTCGCCGTCGCCGAAATCGAAGTGGAGGACAGCGTGCCCGAAGGCATGGTCGCCATCGAGGACTTCGGCAGTCAGGACGGCGGCACACGCATCATGGACCACTTCTACGCAGCCCTGCGCGAGGCTAAGAACCGCCCCGTGCGCGTGGCCTATTTCGGCGATTCGTTCGTCGAAGGCGACATCCTCACGAGCGAGTTGCGCAACCTCCTGCAGACGGCCTATGGCGGCAACGGCGTGGGATGGGTGGACATGGCGAGCATCGTCGCCGGTTTCAGGACCACCGTCACCCACTCGGCACGCGGCTGGGCCGACCACAACGCCAACGACCAGGGCGGTTACAACTCGAAGCTGGCGGGCCTGGCCGGACGCTACTACCTGCCTGCATCGACCGGCACAACCACTCTCACCTGCCAACGTCGGCTCTATCCCGACCATCTCAGCAAGGCCGACCAGGCCACCGTCTTCTTCACGCCTGGCAGCACGCTGAGCATCGCTGCCCGTGTGGACGACGGCGAGATGCAGACAATCTACGGCTCCGGCAATGTGCCGACACAGCCCGAACCCGTCTATGTCACCAAACTCGTGCCCACCGACAGCGTCGATGAATTTGGCGATACGGTGATGAAGGAAGTGCGCGTGAAACAGGAAACGGCGGCACCCGTCGCCGACGCCTCCGCCAATGCCAGCACACAGGTCGTGGCCGAGACGCTCCACGGACCGCTCAGCAGCATCAGCGTCAGCGCTCATGGCAACGGCCGCCTCTACGGCATCGCCCTCGACGGGTCGCACGGCCTGTGTGTCGATAACTTCGCCATGCGCAGCGGCAACGGATGGTTCCTGCGCGACCTGCCGATGGAAACCCTCCGCCAGTTTGCCAGCGTCCGTCCCTACGACCTCATCATCCTGCACTACGGACTGAACATCGCCAACCGCAAGTCGAAGGACTACAGCTACTATACCAACCGCATGGCCGAAAGCATCGAACACCTCCGCCAGGCGTTCCCCTCGGCAAGCATACTCGTCATCAGCGTAAGCGACCGCGGACAGCGCGGCAGTGACGGACAAATCCACACCATGCCCGGCGTCACGGAGCTCATGCAGTTCCAGCGCAAGATGGCAAGCGACGCCCACGTGGCGTTCTGGAACCTCTACGAAGCCATGGGAGGCGACGGAAGCATCGCCCGCATGAAGGAAGAAAAGGAGGCCAACCTCGACTTCACCCACATCAACTTCAAGGGTGGCACCCGACTGGCCCACACCCTCTTCGACGTCCTACAGAACGGCAAGGAGAACTACGACCGCCGCCACTGACCGGCAGCCGTCCCCTCTGCCCCTCCTCCCTCGTAGGCCGCAAGCGCATTGCGGCTCACCCACCAAACTCCCCAACCGAATGCCCAAAATCCTACAACTCCTCTTGAAACACAAAAAGGTCTATATCTGCGTCGTCGCCGTCTATGTCGCGCTGTTCGTACTGACGGCATTCACCATCGCCCGAAAGACGGTGAACCTCGGCGAACTCGGCACGCTGGCCTACCCCATTCACCACACCACGGCCCGCAGCACCCAGGCGTTCCAGCCCACGCAGCTGCCCACGACCTTTCGCGGTACCAAACCCAACGTCATCTCCTACCCCGAAGCACTCACGCCCGTGTTCCAGCGTCTGCACCAGGGCGAGGCCGTCCGCGTGCTGCAAATCGGCGACAGCCACGTGCGCGGAAACTACTTCCCCAACGCCGTCGGCGAAACCCTGCAGCGCCTGCTCGGCGGCGGCGTGCTCGAAGGTGTTGACATGGATGTCGCACCCGCCATCGACGGCGGCATCAGCTTCGACTATCTCGCCAAGAACGGTGCCCACGCCAGCCTCTACTGCGAGCCCGACAAGATCGACGACATCTGCGCACGACGTCCCGACCTGCTCATCGTCAGCTTCGGCACAAACGAGGCTCACGGCCATTTCGACAGCGCATTGCACCAGCAGACTCTGCAGCAGTTGGTCAGCCAAGTCCGCGAGCGCTGCCCCGACGTCTGCTTCCTGTTCACCACCCCGCCAGGCTCCTACGTCACCACCCAGGGCCACCGCTGGCGCGACCGCCGCGGACGTTGGCACTACAATACGTCGCACGGTGCCAATCCACGTACCGAGACCGTGGCGAAAGCCATCGACGCCTTTGCCCGCGAACAGCACCATGCCGTCTGGAACATCTTTGAGATAGCCGGCGGAGCCGCCCATGCCGCAGCCAACTGGCGCAACGGAGGCTACATGCAAGCGGACTGCATCCACTACACCGCCCAAGCCTACACCCTGCAAGGCCAGCTGCTCGGCGAAGCCATCGCGCAAGCCTACTTCCAGCAGTCCCTGGACCAACACTGAGCCGTCGCAGCACCTTTTAACTTTTAACTTTTAATTTTTAATTTTCACAGTGTTCAACATCGACTGGAGCCTCCTGCTCCAACAACTGACATACGACCCATCGTCGCCGATGATATTTAGCAGTGGCATCTTCCTGTTGCTGTTTCTCGGATTCTCGCTCGTCTATCTGGCACTGGGCAAACAGACGACCCTGCGCCTGCTGTTCGTGACCGCCTTTTCCTATTACTTCTATTATAAGAGCAGCGGATTCTACTTTTTCCTCCTCGCCATCGTGACGGTGAGCGATTTCTTCCTCGCCCGCATGATCAGCCAGGTGCGCGACGTGAGTCGCATGACCGCCCGCTTCCTCATTTTCCTCAGCCTGCTGCTCGACCTCGGACTGCTCTTCTACTTCAAGTACACCAACTTCTTCGGTTCGCTGTGGGCCAGCGTGACGGGCGGCAGCTTCACCGCACTCGACATCTTTCTGCCGGTCGGCATCTCGTTCTTCACGTTCCAGTCGCTCAGCTACACCATCGACGTCTATCGTGGTCAGCTGCGTCCGCTCGACTCGTTGCTCGACTACGCCTTCTACGTCAGCTTCTTCCCGCAGCTCGTGGCGGGCCCCATCGTCCGTGCACGCGACTTCATCCCGCAGATACGCCGCCCCCTATGCGTCACCAATGAGATGTTTGGGCGGGCCGTATTCCTCATCATCGCGGGTCTGTTTAAGAAGGCTGTCATCTCCGACTACATCAGTGTCAACTTCGTCGAGCGCGTCTTTGCCCAGCCCGATCTTTACAGTGGGTTGGAAAACCTGCTCGCCGTGTATGGCTACACGCTGCAGATCTACTGCGACTTCTCCGGATACAGCGACATGGCCATCGGCCTTGCACTCATGCTCGGTTTCGAGTTTCCCAAGAACTTCGACTCGCCCTACAAGTCGCAAAGCATCACCGAGTTTTGGCGCCGTTGGCACATCAGCCTCTCCTCGTGGCTGAAGGACTACCTCTACATCTCCCTCGGCGGCAACCGCAAGGGGAAGTTCCGCCAGTATGTGAACCTGATGCTCACCATGCTGCTCGGCGGCCTGTGGCACGGTGCTTCGCTCAATTTCGTCGTCTGGGGCGGGTTCCACGGACTGATGCTCGTCGTCGATAAACTCTGCAATGCTTCATTTCTGAAAAAGCAGAAGGAGAATACAGCCGGCATATCTTGGTGGCGAGTGTTGCTGACCTTCCATCTGGCGGCCTTCGCATGGATCTTCTTCCGCAACCAGACTTTCGAAGGCTCGTTCCTGATGCTCAGTCAGATCTTCACCAACTTCCAGCCGCAGATTTTCATGCAGTGGTGCGAGAGCTACTGGGCGGTGGGCCTGCTCATGCTGCTCGGCTATGTGCTGCATTTCCTGCCCGCACGATGGTCGGCCAATACCCAGCACTTCGTCACGCGTTCGCCGCTCGTGCTGCAGGCCGTCTATGTCATCGCCGTCATCTTCATCGTCATCCAGGTGAAGTCGAGCGACGTACAGCCCTTCATCTATTTCCAGTTCTGAGGAAAACAGGGCGCCGCGTGCGTCTCCTCACACAGCGAAGCCCGCTGAACGATACGGTTCAGCGGGCTTCGTCGTGTGGTGGAATGGGCAGACGAGGTCAGCGCAGCACTTTCTTGCCACCCACGATGTAGATGCCGTGGGGCAGTGTTGTTAGCGCTGTATCGAGGCGGCGTCCCTGCAGGTCGAACACTGCTTCGGCCGGCTGTGCTCCGGACTTTGCACTTGGTACTCCCCCGATGCCGGTATAGGTGTAGAAGTCGTCGAGCGAGGCATAGAACCCGATGTGGGTGATGGTGCAGAACATCTTCAGCGAGGTCAGTCCGAAGATGGTCTGTCCGTAGCAGAAGTTCCAACGGTGGCCACGGCAGTTATCGTCGATGCCCGAAGTGGTGAGGTCCCAGGCGATGATGACCTCGCCGTCGTCGGCTGTGGTGACAATGGTGGGCTCGACACTGGACCCGCGGTTCTTGCCGTTGAGCCACCACAGGTAGCTGGCCCCCGCAGCCGTCGAGAGGTTGGTGCCCTTGACCAGCAGATACTTCTGCTCCTGGTTCACCATATAGGTCTTTTTCGAGGTGTCGAGCATCAGACAGACGTTGTTGGCACCGGTGCCTGCATTGATGCGGAGGGTGTTCTTCTCGGCGTTGGGGTAGAATTTGTTGGCTGCCACACGGCCCGCATCGCCCGTTGTCCAGTCGCTGGCCACGAAACGGTAGTCGTTGCTGCCGAAGTCGGAGAGCAGACGAACGTAGTACAGGCCTGGGATGGGTGTCGTGCCCGAGGCCACGAAGCGGAAGGTCACCTGCTGCTTGGGCGTCCCGTCGGCATTGGTCAGCAGTTCGGCAGGCACGGGATACTCGTCGTTGTAGAACCCGTTGCCCTCGGCCAGGCTGTGGAACGACGGCACGGTGAGCGTCGTGAGTTCGGTGCCGTCGATATAGACTGTGCCCACGCGACCGGCGTCGGCAGTGGTCATGCGCAGCAGCAGGGCGACATTTTCGGTCTGCCCTCCCGTTTCGAGGACATACTCAAACCAGCCGCCGCTCTGGGCATCGCGGTAGAATTCGCCGTTGTACGAACCTTTGCCCGAGTCGCTCGAATACTTTCCCTGGTGGCCTGCCTCGCTCTGCTGTTCGCCGGTGGCGACGAAGTCGAGCGTGCGCGACTCGAGCAGCTGCTCCTGTTGGTCGGCCCATGCCATGTCGGTCTTGGCAAATTCCTCCTCGGTCTGCTGGTAGAAGTAGCAGGAATAGCGGGCGTGGTGGATGGTGTAGAAGGGTCGGAGCTGCAGGGTGCGCCACTTGCCGCGGTTCACTTCGAGATTGAACGTGAGGGGTTCGGCCGTGGGACTGATGCGCGAGAGCACGTCGGCACGCGGCCCGATGAGCAGGGGCGACGTCGAGATGCCGAGGCTGCGGGCACGGGCACCAGGCGCGTGGTCCATGCGTCCCTCGCCGCCATACTCGTTTTGCAGGGCTTCGAAGGCAAGGCCTGTGGCGTTGGCCTCGTCGGCACTGGCGACGGTGGTCTGCGCAGCGAGCAGGATGGGACCGTACTTGAAGGCGATGTAGTCGGTGTAGTTGGGGCAGGCCTCGTAGCGGAGCTCCATGGGCAGGGCGACGGTCACGACATCGCCGGCAGCCCACTCGCGCTCAATCTTGACGTAGGACGCCTTGCCCTTGGTCACCGTGATGTCAACAGGCGTGCCGTTGACGCTGACGGCATAGCCGTTGGCTGCCCAGGCAGGATGGCGCAGGGCGAGGGTGAACGTGCCGCCCTTCTCAATCGTCAGCTGCGTCTGCTGCTCGTAGGGGAACTGCGTCTGCTGGGTGACGACGAAGTCGTCGGAAACCAGTCGCGAGGCAGTGAAGAGGTTGACATAGAGCACCGAGTTGTCCTGCGAGTGGGTGTAGATGAAGTGTGCATACTTAGCATGGTTCTCCATGCCAGTGCCGACGCAGCACCACATTCCCTGGTTGACGCGCGAGTAGATGCGATAGCCCTGCGGACGGAGCGTGGTGAAATAGACATAGCCGCCCGTCGTGGGGTCCTGGGTGGAGAGGATGTGGTTCCAGGTGGCAGCCTCGTAGAAGTCGGCATAGCGTGCGTCGTGGGTCGCGTCGAAGAGGTCCTCCGACAGTTTGAGCATGTTGTTCGTGTTGCACGACTCCGGTCCGTCGAGGTTGTCGATGTACTGCGACGCACGGTTGGCGGCGAGGAAATGCTCACCCACCGAGTTGCCGCCGATGCACACAGTGCGGTTCTGCGCCACGTCGAGCCAGAAGTTCAGGGCCGCCGTATGGTATTTCCGGCTGCTCGTCTTCGTCGCAGCGTCCTCCACTTGGTAGATACGCTCGAAACCGATGTACTTTGGCACCTGCGTGTTGGCGTGTTTCCCGTCGAGGAACGTCGTATTGAGCGTCTGCATTTCGTTCACCATCCACTGGTGGCTGTACTTCTTGGCAGCCTCCAGATACTTGTTTTCGCCGAACAGGAGGTAGGCATCGGCGAGCGGCTCGTTCATTCCGCCGTGCTCCCAGCCGAGGATGTCCTGCATCTGAGCCTCGGTCAGGTTCGACACCACCAGCACACTCCAGTCGCACATCTTCTTATATAAATCGCGCGCGAGGGTCGAACCGGTGTAGAGCCAGGCGTCGCGCAGACCTGCCAGCACCTTGTGCTCGCAGTAGAAGGGCACCCACCCGCCGAATTGCTTGAACGGCGCGAGGTTGCCGGCATAGAGCCCTGTCCATATCTGGTTGATGGGTTGTCCGCCGATAAAGCCGTACAGACCCTGCGTGTTGCCGTCGTAGGCCGACTGGCAGTCGTCGAGCACGTCGAGCATATAGTCCAGACGCGACTTCAGCCGTGTGCGCATCGCCTCGTCGTCGCTGGCGGCATAGGCGAGGGCAAGGGCAGTGAGGTAGTGGCCGCCGACGTGCCCCTCGAGGCTCCAGTCGGCCTGTCCCCAGTTGGGGAACGAGGGATGGGCAGCGACCCATCCGGCATATTTACCCGTCGAGAGTCCCGCCTGGCGGACAAAGGGCGTGAGCAGCCGATCGACGTCGTACTGCATGAGCAGCTCGTCGTTGAGGTTCATGGCCGTGCGCATGGGTCCGTCGAGCAGACGCACCTGCGCCAGGTCGAAATGTTCGGGGTAGATTTGGCTTTGTGCTTGTGTAGCAACGGGCAGCGCCATGAGCAGGGCTGCCATCAGCGAACGAATGTTCCGTTTCATACCATCGTAAGTTTAGGTGTCATTATTCGAAAGATGCCACAAAGTTAGACAAAAAAAGTGAAAACCCGAAAACAAAGTGCTAAAAAACAACTGGCACACTGCAGAATCGGCTCATCGGCACAGCTCTGTCAGGCATGAGGCATCAAAGCACGGCGAATGCGCCATCGGAACACGACGAATGTGCAGACAAAAGTCGTCACAGCCGCAGAGGAAAGTCCTCCCTGCCGCAGACAAAATCGGACCGCAGCGCGGAATCAACTCAAAATATCATTGATATTTTCAAAAATTCCACTGATATTTTTACAAATATCATTGATATTCTCACAAATTCCATTGATATTTTGACTTTATTCCGCGCAAGGGCTGAGTTTCGGGTGCGCAGCTGGCAAGTTCGGTGGGCGGGACGGCGGAGTTTGGTGGGCGGAAGGGCAGTGCCGAACGTGCGCCGTGGGTGGCGGCAGACAGCGGAAGGGGCTGAAAATGTGCACACATCTGACAGCCTGACAGCGCAGAAAGTGAATCTTTTCGGAAAACTTCGGCGAGCGGAAAAATCCGAAAGTTTTCCGTTTTGATTGAGGTTAACCTTGATTTACAGCGCATTAACAAAATTTAACATGCAAAAAGTTTTCCAAAACGTACGACGTATTAGAAATTATCGTATCTTTGCAATCGATTTCGGGACTTCGCGCACGACACCATGAAAGAAGTCCGCAGAAAGAGAGCATCATACACCCATAACATCTATATCATCTATGATTCAGACAGTACTGAAGCGCGACGGACGCACCGTCGGCTTCAACGAACAGAAAATCATGGCCGCCATCCGCAAGGCCATGATGCACACCGACAGGGGCGAGGATGAGCAGCTCATCCAGAAGATCACGGACCACATCGCCGTGCACGGCAAGCCCCAGATGACGGTAGAGGAAATCCAGGACCAGGTGGAGGTCGAACTGATGAAGTCGTCGCGCAAGGACGTGGCCCAGCGCTACATCGCCTACCGCAACCAGCGCAGCATCGCACGCAAGGCCAAGACGCGCGACATCTTCCTCGAAATCATCAATATCAAGAACAACGACGTCACTCGCGAGAACGCCAACATGAACGCTGACACTCCGGCCGGCATGATGATGAAGTTTGCGAGCGAGTCGACAAAGCCGTTTGTCGACGACTACCTGCTCTCGGACGAAAGTCGCGACGCCGTCGTTCACAACTACCTGCACATCCACGACAAGGACTACTACCCCACGAAGTCGCTCACGTGTGTGCAGCATCCGCTCGACCACATCCTCAACGGCGGTTTCGCCGCCGGCCACGGTTCCTCGCGACCTGCCAAACGCATCGAGACAGCCGCCATCATCGCCTGCATCTCGATGGAGACGGCGCAGAACGAGATGCACGGCGGTCAGGCCATCCCTGCCTTCGACTTCTATCTCGCACCCTTCGTGCGCGCATCGTTCCAGGAAGAGGTGAAGATTGCCTCGACCCTGTGCGAGGAAGACTGCAGCGACCTGCTCGACGCGCAGTTCGACGACTACGAGGAGCGCCCGCTCGACGGCCTGCAAGGCAAGCAGCGCGTGCTGCAGCATGCCATCAACCGCACGGTGGGTCGCGTGCACCAGGCCATGGAAGCCTTTATCCACAACATGAACACCATCCACTCGCGCGGCGGCAACCAGGTGGTGTTCTCCTCCATCAACTACGGCACGGACACGAGTGCTGAGGGACGCTGCATCATGCGCGAAATCCTGAAAAGCACCTACGAGGGCGTGGGCAACGGCGAGACAGCCATCTTCCCGATTCAGATCTGGAAAAAGAAGCGCGGGGTGAACTACCTGCCCGAAGACCGCAACTACGACCTCTACGAGCTGGCCTGCAAGGTGAGCGCACGCCGTTTCTTCCCCAACTTCCTCAACCTCGACGCCACCTTCAACCAAGACCCCGACTGGCGTGCCGACGACCCCCTGCGCTACGAGCACGAAGTGGCTACCATGGGTTGCCGCACCCGTGTGTTCGAAAACCGCTTCGGACCGCGCACAAGCATCGGACGCGGCAACATCTCGTTCTCGACCATCAACATCGTGAAGCTCGCCATCGAGTGCATGGACGTGAAGAACGAGGAGGAGCGCATCAACCTCTTCTTCTCCAAACTCGACCACATGCTCGAGGTGACGGCCAAGCAGCTCGACGACCGCTACCAGTTCCAGAAGACGGCCTTCGCCAAGCAGTTCCCCCTGCTCATGCGCAGCCTTTGGATCGGCGCCGAGAAGCTCGGACCGAACGACACCATCGAGAGCGTCATCAACCAGGGCACGCTGGGCATCGGATTCATCGGCCTGGCAGAGTGCCTCAAGGCCCTCGTGGGCAAGCACCACGGAGAGAGCAAGAAGGCACAGGAACTGGGACTGAAGATTGTGGGCTACATGCGACAGCGAGTCAACGACTTCTGCGAGCAGTACCACCACAACTACTCCGTGCTGGCCACACCCGCCGAAGGACTCGCCGGCCGTTTCACCAAGCGCGACCGCAAGGAGTTCGGCGTCATCCCGGGCGTCACCGACCGCGACTACTACACCAACTCCAACCACGTGCCCGTGTACTACAAGTGCAGTGCCCGCCACAAGGCTGAGGTCGAGGCGCCGTACCACGAAATGACGCGCGGCGGCCACATCTTCTACGTCGAAATCGACGGCGACGCCACCCACAACCCGCAGGTCATCATGAGCATCGTCGATATGATGGACCAGTACAACATGGGCTACGGAAGTGTGAACCACAACCGCAACCGCTGCATGGACTGCGGCTACGAAAACGCCGATCCCGACATGCACGTCTGCCCGAAGTGCGGCAGCAAGCACATCGACCGCCTGCAGCGCATCACCGGCTATCTGGTCGGCACGACCGACCGCTGGAATGCCGGTAAGCTCGCCGAGCTGAACGACCGAGTGACCCACGTCGATAGCGGAAACCAACTCCCCCTGTTCGACAACCAACGACTCTGACACGACGAATCAAGGTTTTTAAGGTTGGAAAGGACATACATCCGAAAGCAACTACCCATATCCTCCCCCGTCCTTTCCAATCCTTAAAATCCTTGAATTTCCGATTGTCAATTTTCAATTTTTACTTTTCAATCGTATGATCCGCCTGATAGACATTGTCGAAGACACGATGGTCGATGGTCCTGGCCTGCGCACCAGCATCTACTGCGCAGGCTGCCAGCACCAGTGCCCTGGCTGCCACAACCCAAACACGTGGAGCATGGAGGCCGGACGCGACGTATCGACCGAGGAAGTGATGGAGGTCATCGAGGCCGATCCCTTCGCCCACGTCACCTTCAGCGGCGGCGACCCGATGTACCAGCCCGAGGGCTTCGCCGAACTGGCCGACGCCATCCACCAACGCACGGCAAAGACCATCTGGTGCTACACGGGGTTCACCTACGAAACCCTGCTCCGTATGCCCCGCCAGCGACGGCTGCTCGAACAGCTCGACGTGCTGGTCGATGGGCCGTTCGTCGAACGTCTGAAAGACCCCGACCTGCAGTTCCGCGGCAGCTCGAACCAACGACTCATCGACGTCAAAGCCTCGCTCCGAAGCGGACAGACCGTGCTCTGGACCAACCCGATGGCAATATGACTTGTTTGAAAAACACGGTAGAAAGAATGCAGTGCTGAGCTGCATTCTTTTTGTATATGCGTTGTTTTTTGTTAAAAAATTAGGAGGATATAACGGAAAACCTTATCTTTGTGCCGTAATTTGCGGTAACGTGGGCCTACCTATAGGTATAGCTACGGCTGCAACACCGACGTTCACCATCTGTTCCAACACCACACGACACCTTACCATGCCTGACTACGATCCGCAAATCCTCTCGTTGCTCGGCGCGATGCGGCCCATCACGCTCGACGAGATGTCGTCGATACGGCTCATGAACCGCATCGACACGAAGTTCGTGTGCTCCAAGCGCCAACTCGTAGAGATGCTACACCTGGTCAGGGAAAAGTACTATGTGCAGGAAGTAAACGGCGACCGCGTGAGCCCGTACCGGACTACCTACTTCGACACAGACAACTATGCGCAGTACATGCAGCACCACAACCGCCACGCGAGCAGGACAAAGGTGCGCGTGCGCACCTATCTCTCGTCGGGCAACCTCACGTTTCTCGAAGTGAAACGGAAGAACAACCACCTGCGAACGAAGAAAAAACGCATCGAAGTGCCCAGCCTCGAGGCCGCACAGCAGGTGCAGGGCGCTCCCGAACTGGTTCGTGAACGCACGGGACTGGACTTTCTCCAGATGCACCCCATCGTGCAAAACCACTTCGAACGCATCACGCTGGTCAACATGGGGAAGACTGAACGCCTGACCATCGACTTCAACGTGCGTTTCCACAACTACGAAACCGAGCTCGACCGCGACACCGGCAACATCGTCATCATCGAGCTCAAACGCGACGGCAACGTCTATTCGCCCATCCTGTCCATCCTGCGCGACCTGCACATCCACCCCACGGGATTCTCGAAATGCTGCATCGGCATGGCCATGACCGACCCGCAACTGAAACAGAACAACTTCAAGGAGAAGCTGCGTCTGCTCCAGAAAATCAACAAGGACGAGACCTACCGCATCCGATACGACGAAGACATCTGCTAGCATACAGGCACGGCCGGCACGCAAAGCCCTGCCTGACCACACCAAAACGTAATCAACAACAACTCAATAACACCAAACACCATGAACGAATTTTTCCTTTCGCTCTCGGAAGACAGCTGCCGACTGATCGACCTTATCCTGCGACTCATCATCAACACTGTCTTCTGCTTCATCATTGCCCGCGCTCTGTATTTCCCCAAGAGCCGGCGCAAGGACTTCTTCTTCACCTACCTGCTCATGGGCTTCGCCATCTTCATGCTCATCCATCTGATGAGCGACTCGAAGATCAAGACGGGCATCGCGATGGGACTCTTTGCCATCTTCTCCATCATGCGCTACCGCACGGAGAGTGTACCTATCCGCGAAATGACCTACCTCTTCCTCGTCATTGCCATGGCAACGGTCAACGGCGTGGCATGGGAGGCCAACATCTCGCGCAAGACAACCGACTTCCTCGGCCCCGAACTCGTGAGTGCCGGCGAACTGCTCCTCACCGACCTGCTCTTCGTGCTGGCCATCTGGCTCGTGGAAGGCGTGAACTTCGCCAAGGGACTCCAGTCCAAGTTCATCCGCTATGACAAGATTGACCTCATCACACCCGAACGCCACGACGACCTCATCGCCGACCTGAAGAAGCGCACGGGGCTCGACATCACCAAGGTGTCCATCGGCTCCATCGACTTCCTCAAGGACATGGCGCTCCTCAAAATATTCTATAAGGACAACGACGACGAGGGCGAAATCCTCGACAAACTGCCAAAACTCTTCCAATGATGAAACGTCTGATCCTCTGTGCTGTGCTCACCGGCTGTGCACTCACCGGCCATGCACAGGCCACCGACTACAGCCAAATCGGCATCCCGTACAACCCTGACAGCCGCTTCGGCGACTACATCAGCCACTACAACGTCAACCAAGAGTTCGACGAAGAGGGCAAAAACTCCGACTTCGGCCTCGACCTCAGCCTCGAAGCTGCCAAGAAGTTCGGCACACGCTTCAGCGTCTCGCTCGGTGTCAACATCCGCACGCAGAACAACAGTCGCGACATGCAGCGCCGTATGCTCTCGCTCGGACTGGGCTACAAGCTCATCAACACCAAGAAATTTGACCTGAAGGCAGGCTTCGACTTCGACTACTACGGAATGAAAAAGCTCACCGAGACAGAATATTTTGAGAAGTTCGAGGACCACTATTCCACCGACGACGTCACCGGCGAACTGAACCTCGATGCCCTCGGCAACCCCATCCACAACGGCTACAACTACCGCAAGGGCTACAAGGAGACGGACAGCTACTGGCGCGGACGCGAACGCTACTCGCTCTCGCTCTCGGCCAGCTACAAGCCCAATAAGCGCTGGACCTTCACCCTGAAGGAAACCCTGCAGTACAGCCACTACAACACCACCGACTCGCTCAATCGGCTTCGCGTGACCACCGATCGCCACAAGTGGCGCTACAACGGAACACTCGACGATTTCTGGATTAAGGATGAAGACGAGGGCGACATGACAAAAGTCTATTACGACAAGTTCTGCCAGACGTCAAGCAGCGAAGGAGTGGTGTCGGAGACGACGCCCGAGCGGGAACTTCCCTTCACCGACGTGGACAACAAAGCACCGCGTGCCGCCAAGGACAGGCTAATGCTCCGCTCGAAACTGACCGTCGAATACGACATCTACGGCCTGCCGCTCGTGCCCTATGCCAGCATCGACTACGGCTGCGGCCTCAACTACACGGCATCGAAGTGGAAATACACCCTCGGCATGGACTGGAAGGTGACCAAGCAGCACAGGATTTCCGTCTTCTACCGCTTCCAACACGAGAACGACGATGACGAGCCCAACGGCCACTATCTCGGACTCGGCTACAAGATAACCCTTTAACCTAAACCCCTCAAAACGCAACAGAAAGATGAAAAGAACGTTTTTTGTGGCCATTGCCACGCTCATGAGTCTCACTGCGTTGGCCGACGACTACACACTCTACATCACCACGCCGGCGGCCGTGAGCACTTTCGCCTACGACGATCTTCACCGCATCACCTTCGCCGACGGCAATGTCGTCGTTGCCACCCATAGCGGCGACGTGTCAACGTTTCCCATTGCCGACATCAGCAGGATGTCGTTCGAAGCACCAGTCACCGGCATACAGACCGCCCGTCAGAACAGCGGCATCGCCTTCGACGGACAGAAGCTCAGCCTCGACGGCACAGCCGGACGCGTCGAAGTGTTCACCCCGAGCGGTGCGGTCGCACTCCGTGCCAACGCAGCCGACGGACAGTCCATCGACCTCTCGCAGCTCCCGCGCGGCATCTACGTCGTGAAGGCAGGCGGCAAGGCTACAAAGATTATCAAGAAATAGCACATTGACCAGGAAAGGAACCAGAAGATGAAAAAGATATACAACACACTCGCTGCACTCGCCCTGCTGCTCTGCGCCGGCAGTGCTGCGGCACAGGAAACCACCGACGGCCCCCGCTTCTACGTCTGTGAGGGCTACGACTCCGAAGGATACAGCCTGGCCGACTACCCCGACTTCGGTTTCTCCGACGACGGGACACAGCTCACGCTCGGCAAAGACGTCTATGACATTGCCGACATCGACTCCATCACCTTCACCAAACCGAACTATCCCGCCGTCAACATCGTGTGGAACGGTTCGTCGGCTACGGTCAACATCGACCCACGCATCAGTGGCGTGACCTACACGACGAAGGGCGGCCACGTGGCCATCAAGTGTACCAACACGACCGAAGAACTGCTCTACGTGCTCAGCGGTTCGTCGAGCAACGGCTCGTTCTACCTCGAAGGCGACTACAAGCTCCGCATGCACCTGAACGGTGTGAGCCTGACCAACCCCGACAGCGCAGCCGTGCGCATCCGTTGCGGCAAGCGCATCGAGGTGAAAATGATGAAGGACACCGAAAACACCTTCGTCGATGGCATCGGCGGCTCGCAGGATGCCTGCTTCCTGACCAAGGGCCACTTAGAATTCAAGGGCCGCGGCACGCTCAACGTGATGGGCAACAGCAAGCACGCCATCTGCGCCAAGGAATATCTGCAGTTCAAGTCATCGACCGGTACGGTGAACATCCTCAGCGCCGTGAAGGACGGCATCCACTGCGGCAAGGGCGCCAACGCTGCCACCGAGCAGGACTACGACCCGTCCAACAACTACTTCATCATGAACGGCGGCACGGTGAACATCACTAAGTGCGGTGCCGACTGCGTCGATGCCGACGACTTCGGCTCGATGTTCATCAACGGCGGAACGCTCACGATGAACGTGTCGCAGACCGACGGCAACGGCATCGCCTGCGACTCCGTCTTCACCATGACGGGCGGCGAAATCCAGTGCAACATCGGCGGAGTGGTGTGCAACGGCATCCGCTTCTACTATCGAGGCGATTTCAAGGGCGGCGTCGTCAACATGAACGTCACGGGCAACGGCTCGAAGGGCATCCGTGCCAAGCGTTCGACGAAGGCTACCGACACCGTACTCAAGGGCGGCTACGCCAACTTCGACGGAACAAACGTCATCATGACGGTGGACGGCGGCACCTACACGCAGGACAGCTCAAACTGCTACGGCATCTATGTCGAGCGCGAGATGACCCAGAGCGCGGGCGACATCCACATCACCGTCAGCAACACCGAGGCCGATGCCATCTACGCCAAGAAAGACACCCGTACAGGTGGCACGCGCACCATTGATTGACACACATCGAATGAGCGTCCGTGCCACCCCGTGCCGGACGCTCATTTTCTTTTTTCAAAACTGTTTACCATGGAGAAGCAAGCGCAATACATCAGCAGCATCGAAATCAATGCGCTGTGGAAGGGCGGCCGCCACGTCAAGTGGACGCTGCGCCCCGACGTCAACATCCTGAGCGGCATCAACGGCGTCGGAAAATCGACCATCATCAACCATTCGGTGCGCGGACTGCACCTCATCGACAGCGGTGAGCTGAAGCCGGGCGACGTAGGCAGCGGCGTGACCATCACCCTCTCCCCGTCCGACGCCACCAGCATCCGCTACGACGTCATCCGCTCGTTCGACCGTCCGCTCCTGCACAGCGACCTGCTGGAGAAACTGGCCGACTCGCGCGTGAAGACCGAGCTCGACTGGCAGGTCTATAAGCTGCAGAAGCGCTACCTCGACTATCAGGTCAACATCGGCAACCGCATCATCGAGCTGCTCACCTCGGGCGACCCTCAGGACGCGCAGAAGGCGGCGCAGGTGTCGCAGCCCAAGGCCATGTTCCAGGACATGGTTGACGAACTTTTCCACGACACGCACAAGACCATCGACCGGCGTTCGAACGAGATTCAGTTCAACCAGAACGGCGAAGTGCTCACGCCCTACCAGCTCTCCTCGGGCGAGAAACAGCTGCTGGTCATCCTGCTCACCGTGCTCGTGGAGAATGGCGAGCCCTACGCCCTGCTGATGGACGAGCCCGAAATCTCGCTCCACATCGAATGGCAGTCGCGCCTCATCGAGCTGATTCGCCGACTGAACCCCAACGTCCAGATCATCCTCTCCACCCATTCCCCCGCCCTCATCATGGATGGCTGGACCGACGTCGTGACCGAAGTGGAAGAGATTACCGCATGAGCAAGCATCTCACACAAAACATCAATTCCAGCTACCTCGACGCAGCCAACGCCCTGCGTCCTGGCGGCAAGAAGAAGAAACGCATCATAGCCTATGTCGAGAGCTACGACGACATCTTCTTCTGGCGCAGCGTGCTCAGCGAGTTCGAAAACGACGAGCGCGAATTCCAGGTCATGCTCCCCTCGCGTACCAATCTCTCGCGCGGAAAGAAGCAGGCCATGACCAACTTCCTCGGCGAGGGGCTGGGCAAGAGCATGATTGCCTGTGTCGATGCCGACTACGACTGGGTGATGCAGGGCCACACGTCCTATTCCCAAGCCATGCTCAGCAATCCCTACATCTTCCACACCTACGTCTATGCCATCGAGAACTACCAGTGCTACGCCCCGTCGCTGCACAACGTCTGCGTGATGGCCACACTCAACGACCGCAACGTGTTCGATTTCGAGACCTACCTGACCGAATACAGCGTGATCGTCTATGACCTCTTCGTGTGGAGCGTGTGGCTCTACCGCCGGCAGCTCTACCGCGACTTCCCGCTGAACACGTTCTGCAACTTCGTCAGCGTCAACAAGTTCAACCTCTTCAACCCCCACACCGCCCTCGAAGAGCTGCGGCGCACGGTCAACCGCAAGATGGCATGGATGCAGCACCGCTACCCCAAGGCCAAGGAGAGTTTCAAGCCGCTGAAGGAGGAACTCATGGCGATGGGTGTGCGGCCCGACAACTGCTACCTCTTCATCCAGGGCCACCACATCATGGAAAACGTCGTGATGGCCGCCCTCGACCCTGCCTGCACGATACTGCGCCGCGAGCGCGAAAAGGAAATCAAACGCCTGGCACAGGGCCGCAAACAGCAGATGGACAACGAACTGGCCAGCTACCAACACAGCCAGATGCCCGTCATGCAGATGCTGCGCCGCAACACCGAGTTCAAGGACAGCGAACCCTACCAGCGCCTACGTGCCGACCTCAGACGTTTCTTAGGCATCAAGGAAGAGACCGCCGAATAGGACGACGCATTCGCTTCGTCCAAGCGTTTTTTGCATATCCGCTGGCTGATTTCCCCTCCTTTTCAGTCAGCATTTTTTACGTCCAAATCGTAGCAAGTTCGTGGCAGTTTTGCGCACTCCACACCCCTGTCATACCCCTCTGAGAATCGCGCAGAAATCACCGACCGAAGGCTCGGCCGCAAATTTCGCAGCCACGACGCGTTGATTTCCAACCCATTTTTCACTTTTCACCCTTCATTTTTCACTTTTCACCTTTCACTTTTCACCTTTCACTTTCCACTTTTCTTTTGTCCGCCGTCTGGCTGTCGGTAGTCGGCGGACGCAGCGTCGGCAGACGGCGGACAAACCTATCGGTAAACGGCGCTCTGACGGTCGTCAGACGGCGGACTGCCGACGCTCAGACGGCGGACAACCGACAGGGTAAACGGCGCTTTGCCGACGCTCAAACGGCGGACAACTGACGGTCCGTCGGCGGACAAAAATGAAATAAATCGGGATTCGTGACGTGAAAATGCGTTTCGCAAAGCGGAAAAAAGGGATTTTTAGTCAGAAAACTACACTTTTGGGATTTTTTTAGAAGACAAAACGGGACAAAACGGGACAACAAAGGACAACATCTTCTTAATCAATGAAATAATAAAGTTGTCCCAAGTTGTCCTTCGTTGTCCCATGTTGTCTTCTAAAATATTGCCTCTCCAAAAATTTTATCCCAATTTCTTTCAGTTTTCAGGCTTCGCCTGATCGGGCGGGCATGGGAACCCGCCCCTACGACAATCGGCATTTCAATTTTCCAGACTTTTCACCCAAAAATTTTCGTGTTTTTCGTTCGTTTTCGTGTTTTTCGTTGTTTTTTTTCGTTCTTTTCGTGGTTCAAAATTCTATTTCCTCCAAATTTCTCCCACAAATTTATGCCTCTAAAATGTCAAAATTCCCCCGACGTTAACATTTCAGACTTCAGGCCAAAAACCGAAAAAGCAAATTTTTTCAAACTTTCATTTTGTATTCCGCTCACTTAATCGTAACTTTGCAGAAATCTATACACTAAAAAAATATTCTTATGGCAAAAGCACCAGAATTCAAGTATGCACCGATGTTCCAGCTCGGCAAGGACGACACGGAATATGTGAAGCTGACCGACCAGTACGTAAGCGTCGGCGAGTTTGAAGGGAAACCTATCCTGAAAGTACAGCCCGAGGCACTGGAGTTGATTTCCAAGGCCGCGTTCCACAACGTAAGCTTCTTCCTGCGCCGCTCGCACAACAAACAAGTGGCCAAGATTCTGCGCGACCCCGAAGCCTCAGCCAACGACAAGTATGTCGCACTGACCTTCCTGCGCAACGCCGAAGTCTCGGCCAAGGGACAGCTGCCCCTCTGCCAGGACACCGGCACAGCCATCATCCACGGCGAGAAAGGTCAGCAGGTGTGGACAGGATTCTGCGACGAGGAATATCTGTCGAAGGGCGTCTATGACACCTACACCGAGGACAACCTGCGCTACTCTCAGAATGCGCCGCTGTCGATGTACGAAGAGGTGAACACCAAGTGCAACCTGCCCGCCCAGATCGACATCGAAGCCACCGAAGGTATGGAGTACCGTTTCCTCATGGTGACCAAAGGCGGCGGTTCGGCCAACAAGACCTACCTCTATCAGGAGACCAAGGCCCGCATCCAGAACCCTGGCACACTGGTGCCCTTCCTCGTGGAGAAGATGAAGAGCCTCGGCACGGCAGCCTGCCCGCCCTACCACATCGCTTTCGTCATCGGCGGCACCAGTGCCGAGAAGAACTTGCTCACCGTCAAGCTCGCCTCGACCCACTACTACGACTCGCTGCCCACGACGGGCGACGAGACAGGACGTGCCTTCCGCGACGTCGAACTGGAGCAGGAACTGCTGAAGGAAGCCTACAAGATCGGACTCGGCGCCCAGTTCGGCGGCAAGTACATGGCCCACGACGTGCGCGTCGTCCGCCTGCCCCGCCACGGCGCATCGTGCCCCATCGGCCTGGGCGTCAGCTGTTCGGCCGACCGCAATATCAAGGCTAAGATCAACAAGGACGGCATCTGGATTGAACGCATGGACGACAACCCGGGCGAACTGATTCCCGAAGAACTGCGTCAGGCCGGCGAAGGCGACGTCGTCCGCGTGGACCTCAACCGCCCGATGAGCGAAGTGTGCAAGCAGCTCAGCCAGTATCCCGTCTCCACTCGTCTGTCGCTCAACGGCACCATCATCGTGGGCCGCGACATCGCACACGCCAAGATCAAGGCACGCCTCGACGCTGGCGAACCCATGCCGGAGTACATGAAGAACCATCCCATCTACTACGCCGGTCCCGCCAAGACACCGGCAGGCATGGCGTGCGGCTCGATGGGCCCGACGACAGCCAACCGCATGGACCCCTACGTCGATGAGTTCCAGGACCACGGCGGTTCGATGATCATGCTCGCCAAGGGCAACCGCACGCAAGCCGTGACCGACGCCTGCAAGAAGCACGGCGGCTTCTACCTCGGCTCCATCGGCGGCCCTGCTGCCATCCTGGCGCAGAACAACATCAAGTCGATCGAATGTGTCGAATATCCCGAGCTCGGCATGGAGGCCATCTGGAAGATTGAGGTCGAGGACTTCCCCGCCTTCATCCTCGTCGATGACAAGGGCAACGACTTCTTCAAGCAGTTGAAGCCCTGCGCCGGTTGCACAATCATAAATGACTAATAGCCAACACTCCAATCAGACATGGAAGACGTAAAATTATTTTTGGAAGAAGCCGAGGAAGCCATGGAGCTCGCTGCCATGCACCTCGAAGAGAGCCTGAGCCGCATCCGTGCAGGCAAGGCCAACGTACACATCCTCGACGCCATCCGCGTCGATAGCTACGGCAGCATGGTTCCGCTGTCGAATGTCGCCTCGCTCGCCACACCCGACGCACGCAGCATCACCATCAAGCCGTGGGACAAGTCGATGTTCCGCGTCATCGAGAAGGCCATCATCGACTCCAGCGTCGGCATCATGCCCGAGAACAACGGCGAAGTGATCCGCCTTGGCATCCCCGCACTGACCGAGGAACGCCGCCGCGACCTCACCAAGCAGTGCTCGAAGGAGGCCGAAACAGCCAAGATCTCGGTGCGCAACGCACGCCGCGAGTGTATCGACAAACTGAAGAAGAGCGTGAAGAACGGTGTGCCCGAGGACGTGGAGAAGGACGCCGAAGAGAAAGTCCAGAAGACCCACGACAAGTACATCAAGCGCCTGGACGAGATGCTCGATGCGAAGAACAAGGAAATCATGACCGTCTGAGGTCTGTTCCTTCCGACATCGTATGCACGGACTCGTCATCCGCAACACCGGCAGCTGGTACACCGTACTGGCTGACGACGGCTCGACATGGGAAGCGCGGGCGAAGGGGAACTTTCGCCTGCGCGGCATCCGTTCGACCAATCCCATCGCCATCGGCGACGGCGTCACCTTCCACACCGTCGAGAGCGAAGCCCTCATCACAGCCATCGACGACCGCAAGAACTACGTGATCCGACGGGCGACCAACCTGTCGAAACAGTCGCACATCCTGGCCGCCAACGTCGATCAGTGTTTCCTCATCGTCACGCTCCGCCAGCCCGAAACCGCCACAACGTTCATCGACCGTTTCCTGGCTTCGGCCGAGGCATACCGAATCCCTGTCGTCCTGATCTTCAACAAAATCGACCTGTTGACCGACCAGGACGACAGGGAACTTCTGTCTGGATTCTGCAACCTGTACGAGACGGTGGGCTACGCTTGCCGCACGGTCAGCGCCGAGACCGGCGAAGGTGTGGAAGAACTGCGCACCCTGCTGCAGGGCAAAATGACCCTGCTCAGCGGCAACAGCGGTGTGGGAAAATCGACACTCATCAACCGACTCTTCCCCACCCTGAACCTCCGCACCGCCGAGGTGTCGGACGCCTACAACACAGGGCGCCACACCACCACCTTCTCCGAGATGTTTCCGCTGCCCGACGGCGGCTACATCATCGACACACCTGGCGTGAAAGGCTTCGGCACTTTTGACATGGAGCGTGAGGAAGTGGGACACTATTTCAGGGAAATCTTCCGTTTCTCCCACGACTGTCGCTTCAACAACTGCACCCACACCCACGAACCTGGCTGCGCCGTGCGCGATGCCGTCGAGCGCCATGATATCGCCGAGAGCCGCTACGCCTCGTATCTCTCGATGCTCGACGACAAGGACGAAAACCGCTACCGCCAATGAACCATCTCCAGCCAATGACCCGCCACCTCGCCACTCTCCTCCTCTGTCTCCTATGCGGCAGCCACGTTGCTGCCCAGACCTATGAGCAGCTGATCGAACGTGCCCTCGGTGCAGCCAGCCACGACAGCCTGCCGCAAGCCGAGCAGCTCTTTCGACAAGCCCTGAAGGCATCGCCGAACGACTACCGCAACGCCCTCGTGTTCAGCAACCTCGGGAAGATTCAGGAACGTCAGTACTGGCAAGACCCTCGCCAGACGAAGAAAGCCGAAGAGGCGATCGAGTCCTACACACTGGCCCTCAACATCACGCCCGAAGCGATACCCCTGATTCAGGACCGCGCCACCCTCTACATGCGGCTCGAGCAATGGGGCAAGGCGGTGATGGACCTCACCACCATCCTCGACCTCACCCCCGACAACACGGATATGCGCAACTATCGCGCCTACTGCTACCACAAACAGCGCCTCTTCACCGAGGCCCGTACCGACTACACCCGCATCCTCGAGCATCAGCCCGACCACCGTCTGGCCCTACTGGGAATGGCAATGCTCGAGCACGACACAGGACATCTGTCCGAAGCCCTCCAGCGCATCACCCTGATGGTCGAGGCTTCGCCCACCGATGCAGAGCTCTACAGCATCCGCAGCGGGATGTATGCCGAGAACAAACAGGCCGAACTGGCCATCATCGACCTCGACCGCGCCATCTTGCTCGACTCAAAAAACACCAACTACCTGCTCGCACGGGCGTATCTACACCTGCAGCAAGGAAACCGACGCCTGGCACTCACCGACTTCGAGCAGGCCATCGCCCTCGGCGTTCCCCGCGCCTCGCTGAAGAAAGAACTGAAAGCCTGCCGATAAAACACACGCCGACAAGCTCACAGCCTCGCGCGCACGTACATATATTATAGTGCTGATTGCCCGCTGCCGAAGTTTTTCTTGCATTTTACCCGATTATTCAAGAAAAATTCAGTAACTTTGCAGACGATAAAAAGTCTGCACCTACAGCAGTACACTATACCATTCTTCCCCAAACATTGCACAGGACATGAAAGCCGTGATATTGGCAGGTGGGTTCGGATCGCGACTCAGCGAAGCGACACATCTGATACCGAAGCCTATGGTCGAGA
>Ga0247608_10000415_pt1 | contig 70185 bp, 70 predicted proteins | sample 176DNAGHGlowgp2_FD_193490 | JGI IMG/M metagenome (GOLD analysis project Ga0247608, IMG submission 193490) | Sheep rumen microbial communities from Palmerston North, Manawatu-Wanganui, New Zealand - 1766 DNA GHGlow gp2 | ecosystem: Host-associated > Mammals > Digestive system > Stomach > Rumen ... | reverse complement strand
AATTTGCTGAATTGCTGGTGGCAGTGGCGGCAAGCCCGGTGGGAGATTGACAGCTCGGGATTTCCTTCACGGTGACATCGTCCACAAACCAGTACCAAGAGGCACTACAGTCGAATTGACGCATGGCGATGTTAGCATTGGCAGGAACACTAACGAAATCAACGGTCTTCTTGACATAGCTGGTGGTCATCTCTGTGGAGTTGTATGTTTCAACTGCTACAAAAGTGCTGGCATCCGAAATGTCTGTCATATAACCAATAGCAAATTTTCCGCTGTTGCCGCCTGTACTTTCGGGACGAGTCCAGAATTCCACACGCAAGGTGTTGGTCGTGAATTGCGGCAGAGCAATCGTGTTGGAAGTAGTGCCTGAAAACTTCAAATAATAAGAACTTTCATGGGCATAGGAAGTAGAATTTTCAATAGCTGCACCAGCAATGGGCGTCCAACAGGCGAATTTGTCAACGGTTTCGAAATCGTACGTATAAGGAATATCGTAAGCATCACACAGAGTGGTGAATGCCGGCACGTTGGCGACAGCGGTCTCGTCGCAGCCGGAAATGATGGTAAAGGTGCCAGCAGGATATGTGGTGGCAGCGGTCAAACCTTCAAGGGTGTAGCTGTCAACAGCAGTAGTTGTCAACACGGTTTCACCCTGCATGACAGTATAAGTAGCTTCAGCACCATTATTATTGATCCAGCTAATGACAGCCGTGGTGGAAGTAATATTCTCAGTGGCCACAGCCACATTACCAGCAACTAAACAGCTTGGTGCTTCAAGCACACGAAGGGTGTAGTCATGGGCATGGCGATAGGTGCCACTGCTGCACGGGTCATGGGCGGCATTCCAGTTGGTGGTGCCATTACCGTAGAAACTGCTGAAATACGAGTCAGCACCGTAGATACGCATGCGGTAGTCGCCCAGAGTTTGCGTGGCAGGAATGGTAATGGTGGCGTTGAGGGTACCTGAACCTGACGCAGCTTTGCCAATGTACAGAATCTCACTGTCCTCAAACGACATGCTGTTGTCAAGGTCAACCCAGATAACAAAGGTATAAGGATAGTTACCTGTACTGGTAGTGATGGCAATGGTGGATTCAACACCAGCCTGAACGGCACCAATCATGGAAGTGTAGTCGCCATAATAAGGAGCTGAAGCTGGCAAGCTTGCACTGCCGTCACCATTGGTGACCACATTGTCGCCAGTACCGAAAGATACTCCTGTGATACCGCTTCCATCGTGGCTTGTGGGGTTAGGTGTGCAGTAGCTGACATCGAAGGAAGTGCCAACCCATTCGCTGTAACCAGCTTCGCCACAGTTGTTACGTACATAAACGTAATGCATGCCTTCTGTGGTCAAGGCTGACAAGTCATATTCATTGTCCGTAATTCCTTGGGCAACAATGGCATCACCAGGTGCGACTTCGGAATCCAGAGAGAGAGCAATCTCGAAAGATCCTTCGCCTTCCCACGAAATGACAGCGTTTTTGGCACCTGTCACCGTCAGATTCTCAGGTGTCAAGCAAGCGGGAAGCTCCGTCACCTCAATATTGCCAACAAAAATATATGAGGATGTCGATGTACCTGCGTGCTTCAAAGCAATGTATTGGCCGTTGCCGGTATAAGTGTTCAGTCTCACAGTATGTGAACCAAAGGTGCTGTATGCGTCAGTAATGGCAACTTGTTCCACTTCCACAAATGTCGAAGCATCGGTGGGATCGGTCATGACACCAACAGTAAGAGTACCGGAATAATTGGAATAGGCAGCATCAAACGTAATCTGATACCCGTTCAAAGGATAGGCAGCATCCACCTCGGGCAATACGGCAACGATATTCCCTCCTTGAGCGCCTCTGTAAAATTGTATAACATTAATAGCTGGGTTTGATAATCCCACAATACTAATACCATCATAAGAAGTGTTGGATACGATGGTGTTCCAGCAAATCCACTTACTATCACTACCGAGGAAGTCTTCAGAGTAAGGTAACTCCATCGCCTCGCATTTAGTATCGAAAACAACTGGGGAGCTCCATGCGCTTGCATCGGTTTCCCCACAAAGAGCCCGCACATAGACATAATAGGTAGTGGCAGGGGTGAGGTTTGTCAAGGTGTAAGGATTGTCTTCTACATTGGTAATAGTGATGCTGGTGGTTTCACCAGGTACATCATCTTCGTCGTCAGTAACATAGATATCCCATGCGGTTTCCGAAGCACCGGGAGTCCAGCTGATGGAGGCACTTGTGGTGGTCACATCGGCATAGTGTACATTGGTCGGTTCAAGGCAGCTGGCGCTCTCTTCGAAGAGAAAGTCATCAAGGTATAAATAGTACTGGTCATCAGAGGTGTGCTTCACAGCAACATACTTGGTTCCGGCAGGGTAGTTGGCCGAGAAACGCTGGTAGGTTGTGGAGGCAGAGATTTCTTCGCCCCAAGTGAAGGCATCCACATCGTTGGTTGTAGTGGAATAACCCACTTGGAATGTTTCTGCACCATAATCATATTGACGATACCAGAACTCCACATGCAAGCCGTTCGTGATGCCGCTTAATTCCGGGGAAATGAGGTATTGGCCAGGTTCTTCTGTGTAATAGAACACAAAATCATAGGTGCCAGTTTTCGGATATAGATCATTGATGCCTGTTTGCGCAGTGAAATCGCCAGTAGCATTAACCGTCCAGCAGGCTAAAGCATCGGCTTCCTCGAATCCGTAAGTGTAAGGTATTGCAAAAGAAGCAGGACATCCTGAGAAGAAACTGGTAGAAGCCCAACCGCTCTGTTCTTCGCCGCAGTCGGCTTGCACCATCACAGTGTAAGACATAGCAGATTCAAGGTTGTTCAGTGTGTAAGGGCTGCTGACGCCATTGGTAACAGTGCCGTTCACATCGATGTTATATGAGCTGGCATTGCCGTCCCAAGTCACAGTGGCAGTAGTGCCACCTTCGTACGTCACAACAAGGTTGGTGGGTTTGGCACACGAAGCAGGTGCTCCGTAAGTAAACGTAGTCTTCGGGATAAAGTCAACTGATCCATCGTCATATCCACCCCAAGAACCACTTAAATATGCGGCTCCTTCTGCTTCAATACCATAGAACTTTCCCTGACTATCCCAAGCTCCTGCAGTTTGAACATAAGTACCAATAAGGAGATTTCCTCCATTATACGTATAACCATCATCAAAATTTATGGTCATCTGAGCACCGCTTGCATCCAATGTGCCAGTATAGACAACCGTACAAGCATTGGGGCCAACAGTGGATTCTAATGTTGTAGCAGCTACTTCGGTCATGTAAACCTGGTATATGGCCGTCCATGTTTTTGATTGGTTTTGAGATACATAGAACGAAATAGCAGAGATTTCCATGCCATTCATAGCCGTAAGATTGGCAGCAGGGATAATAAACTCTGACGTAGTTCCTTGGGTATCGCCAGAGTAGGCGTACACTGGGATGTGTTGTTCCGACACTGTCCCGTCACAAACAGTCAATGTGTTTTGCGCGTTCGCCGCCCATGGGATGCAGAACAGCGCAAACATCAAAAATAATAGGAATTTTTTCATAACGTTTGATTTTGGTGAATAATAAGGTTAGTTATAAAAAGGGTTATTCGTTATCTTCTTAGGGGACTTTAGACTGAGGACTGTGGACTTTAGACTTTAGGGTTACACGTTAAAGATATGCTTTGGATATTATCTATTGGTCATTAAGATTTATCATTCTACATTCTTCATTCTTAATTCATCATTCTTAATTCATCAGTCTCCATTCACATTAGAAGTTGCAAAACTACAAAACGCACAAATACATTTTGCGGTATGCGAACAAAAAGTTATTAACAAGTTGTCAACGATGGCGACGAGACAAGGACACGATGCATGATGGAGATGGGTTAGCGAATTAACAAAAAAACCGCAAGCCATCACTTGCGGTGCATCATGCGTCCTCGCCTACACAATTCAATTAAAAAATAGAGTCTATACTGAATTTTATATAAAAAGCCATATCGATGAAGAGACGTGTAATTCAACCCATAACGACGATATTGTACTAGAGGACGTTCTCCATAATAGGCAACAGTAAAGTATTTTTGCGCAACCAATCCCATCCAAATGTCATGCATGGCTATTTTAGGAGGATATGGTAGAATATACGGGAGCAATTCCCGCTTCATAGACAAGCAACACCCAAGAAACGGATTCCTATACAGGTTGTAAAGGAGCGAATGTGCCACAGGGTCATCATCTGCGAAGAAAGACTCCCGGATCAATTCGCCATTCGAATTTATTGTTTGCGCTTTGCAAATCACGAGCGTGACATTGTCCTCTCGGTGCATTCTAACAACTTCTTTCACACGCCCATCCAACCACAGGTCATCCTGATCGGAAGTAATAATTATGTCGCCATTTGCATGCGCGACAAGAAATTCAAAATTCTTGATCGGAGAGTGGAATGAGTTTTTAAATATTCTGATGCGAGAATCCCTGAAAGACTCTAAGACTATCATTGTATTATCCGTTGAGCCATCATCAGATACCAAGACCTCATCATCAGAAGACAGCTGCGAAAGAATGCTTTCCATCTGTTGCCTTAAAAACCGTTCGCCATTGAAAGTGGCCATACATACAGAAATCATAATGCTTTATTTAGTAATACGAAAAGAGCCCTTGCCTTTTTTTAATTTGATAGTCATAACAAAAGAGGAATGAGTAAGGTTATCAACAAAAAGAAGTTTCCTATATAGGTTCCGTAATAAAAATAGAAAAGTCCAGATATCAATATCGTGTACCAAGAAAATGCGCAAATCAAGTATTTAGTTTGCAACTCTGCTCCTTTCTCTTTCAAATAAAAGCTGAAAACAGCGAACAACACCCCGACAAATGCTGCCAGCCCCCATATTGATGTATGTATTGGGTACAACGATCCCACATAATAGCTGAACGCAAATGTACTGAAGCCCATACTGTCCATATATCGAAAATATTCGTCTGCGTTATCGAAGCGGTTATATCTCCCCCCACGAGATTCTCCAAGCAACATATTCACTGCTTTATAATACAGCTCAAACAATCCGTTTGCTCCCGTGGCTCCAAAGCCAGACCTTTCGTACGCATCAACATTTTGAGAAAGGTTTCCAAGACTCTGCCCTGCATAGCTTATCACAGTTCTCGAGACACCTCCCGAGGATTGCGAGAAACGGGCCGAAGAGATAAATAGGAAAAGTGGTAATACCAGCACCAATGACCACATCAATATCCGGCAGATAAATCTTCGATCTTTCCTGTTTGCCGCATGGTAAAAAAGAAAAAAGAGCCCGACAAAATTCAACACCCAAATGACGATTCCATCCCGCCCTGCAACGTTCAGAGTATATACTACAAAAGAACAAGAAGACAGCAACAACAACATCGTGATATATCTCGGCAACTGTTTCTTAATCAAATTATAGTAGAAAAGGAACATGGCGACAGGAGAAAGGTAAGCCCCTAAGCATGCCGCCTTTGACCAAATTGTCCCTCCCTCGTACAATGAGCCATAACCTTGACGCAGGGCCACAATATCAACCGAGAAGACACGTAATAAGCCACGCGAAAAGAAAAAGATGCTGTAAATGGAAAGAACTATCAATCCCCAAGAGAGAACAATGAACCGTTTTTTGTTCAATTCAGAAAAACAGAAGCCACTCCGTCTCATTTGTATTTCCACACGCGACAATGGAAGGATCAACAAAAAGGTGGGTACAACAATCAACAACAAAGACTGAAAATTCCAATAAATACTAGTGTTGAACAAAGAGTAGAAAAAAAAGGACAGCGTTGAGAACGAATACAACAGCAATATGTAATTAGACAATGTGAAAAAATGCCCCACCCGTCTCTTATTAAACAAAAACAAGCCAAAAAAAACCAAAAAAGGAACAAGCTTCACCATCTCTCAACTTATTTCCTTAAACTCCCCAAGCGAGGCGAGATAAAAAAAGCCAAATACTTATATGCATTTTTTTCAAACAAAAAAGATTTGTCTCTACTAACCATTCTCCCCCACTCTTTGACATATTTACCTAAACATCCGTAAATAGCATACGTTCTAAGGCGTAAAACGCCTCGCAACTTTTCGTAATACCTTTTTCCCTTACCTCCCGCAAACGAATCATCGAAGTATTCCATTATATCAACCATATTCATCGAAAAGTCCAACTTTCTCTTCATCGTTGCGCTATGGCTTGCAGAATCACGCAAAACACGATAAACGCCCACTTCATAATCCATAAAAACGATTTCCCCTTCGGTTGCACAGAACAGCCACTGCGGATAATCTCCCATCAACCATCCTTTGGCTGCCGACTCATTATCCTTGAATAATCTATATTTTTCATGGACACTCATTCTTTCAACAACTGTCAAGGTTGGGACCGTGTTGCCTTTCAACAACGCATCCAACGAGGTTGCACGACCTCCCCAGGGGGATTTGTCGAACTTCAGTGTGTCTTGATGATAGTAACGACAGGTGGCATAACACATACTGAACTCTGGATTGGTCTCTAATAAATCCACCTGTTTTTGCAGCTTGTCTGGAGCGGTCCAGTAGTCATCGCCTTCACAAAAGGCCAAATATTTTGCATTCTCCTTCCACTTTCTCAAATAGGGGTCTTTTTTCTTTTTTTGACTATAATGATTTTCTTTAAGAAAAAGGACTGTGAAAAAACAATTAGTGTTTTCTTTATGTCTCGCATGGATTATATGTGCATAATCCGTATCTGTTTCATAAGCTATGGCCGTGTCTTGCAAATCAAAGTATTCGTTTAGATACGCACGAATCACCGACGTTGTGCCATCTGTTGAGGCATCGTCAACAATGACATATACCACAGGAAAAGAGGTACGCTGTATGGAAAAACCATTCAGCGCATCACTGATGTACGATGCATGATTATATGTCATACACTGTGTACAAACCAAATAACTTTCGTCAATCATTTCGGCTGCAATTCGGGTTTGGGCAGAACCGCATTGAAATGGCGGCCAGACACCATTAATGTACGTGTTTCTGTTTGCGAATGTATTGAAGCACTATACCCTTTATTTCCGTATATTCTTCCATTTTGGTCATTTCACACAGGAAAAAGAAAAGAGTTGCCCCAACAACAACTTGTATGGGGAAAACGATCCAATAGGAAACAGGAAGGTACTTAAAGAAATAGACAGATACCGCAATCAAAGCAGCAATACCATAAGAAGAGGCGATGTCATGCAATTGCATCCACGAAGAATATCCGAGTTCTCTTCCTGAATAATAGCTATTCAAGAAAAAGGAGATGACGCCAGTAATAATTGAGCCGATCAACATCCAATAAATGTTGAGAAAGATACCCAGACAAATAGGACCAACGGCTATCACTTTTTTAATTATTTCAAGAATAAGGAAAACATCACTGCGTCCTTGAACTTGAAGCATATTCAAGTTAATTGCATGAAGTGGATAAAGAGACATCGAAACACAGATAAACGGAAGGAAGGAGGCCGCTTGATGCCACTGTTCGCCAATCAGACAGTAAATGAACGGTTCGGCCACCCCGCCCATGGGAATTAAAACCATTGCCGTAACAAACATTGTATTCTTAATGATTTTACGGTATGCCGCCAGCATTCGCGTCTTGTCATCCTGAACTTCAGCCAGCACGGGATAACTAACCCTTTGAACAACAGAAGTAAAGTTGGACGAGAACAAACTCGCATATTCTTTAGATCGACTATACTGCCCTAATGTAGCCGGGCTATAGAATTTACCCACTACCGCTTGATACAGCTGTCGCCAAAGTCGATCTAAAAAGCCAGACAACATTATTTTCCACCCAAACCCCCACATATAACGGAAACTGTCCAAATCGAATTTGAACTTTGGCCACCATTTGTTGAAAATCCATAAACAGACCGTATAAATAAGAGAATATGACAATTGTTGGGCAACCAACGACCATACCCCGAAAGCGGAAAAAGCCATTCCAAGCCCCAAAATCCCACTTGAAAGGGCTGCAATTATGGACGCTTTGGTCTTTGTTTTGAAGTCAACTCGCTTGGAGAGAATCGTATATTGAACCAACGAGAACGACTGTATGATCAGTGTCAACCCCAAAACACGAGCTAGTACAACCAGTTGTGGCCGGCCAAAGAATCGGGCAATCCATGGAGCGCCAATGAAGAGCGCCGCAAACAATAGCAAGCTGAATACCAAATTGGAAAGAAACATTGTAGTGTAATCCACATCTGTAGTTTCTTTCTTTCGAATCAGAGCACTTGAAAATCCACTATCAACAAATCCTGACAACACCGCCGTGAAAATGGCCACAATTCCGACAAGTCCATACTCCTCAGGAGTAAGGACACGTGCCAAAACCAAGCCAACCAGAAATGTTATGCCGTGACCGACAAAAGCATCTGTAGCACTCCAACCAATGCCTGTTACTGTTCTCTCTCTTAAGGATTCCATTCTTTACACCAATACATTCTCCCGGGTCCAACGAATATTTTCCTTCACCACTCGTGCCGGCATTCCCACAACCAATGTGTTGTCTGGAACTGTCTTGTTCACCATCGAATGAGAGCCCACAATGCATCCATTTCCTATCACAGCACCTTTCATGATAACACTATTCGGTGCAATCCAAACATGATTGCCAATTATCACATCTCTGGGGAAATTAATACGGATACCTTCGTCATTATATATCGGATGAGAGTCCGAAGTACGAACAATTATGGTATTAGAAAACATGCAATCTTCTCCTACGATGATGTTAGTGTCATGTTCTTGTGCGTTAAAATGGCATCTTAACGTCATGGAAGTATGCTTCCCTATTCTTATCTTATTATTGTTTCCTTCCAGCCAAAAGGAACAATTTTTGCCAATGCTGCAACCATCCTCAATACATAAAGTATTGCCGTTTCCCCTAATACGGACAGTTGCTCTATCAACATTCGAATTGGTTATCTTTACGACATTATGATTTCCTATAATTGATTTTCTCAGTCTGGTCACATTGCCTTGAATTTCAATCTTATTGTCGCGACCCCTTACGGGAAATAAAAGGTCACGAATCCCAAGCACAACCTTGACTACTCTGAGCATAAAAGGATGCCTATATATAAAATTCCTCATCATTCCCTCTAAATGTACTTTCATCGATACAATCGGCCACATAAAGAATGTTTATCCAGAATATCCTGTGCCATCTTGAGCATCGGCGGACCAACAAACTTGTTGCCAACAACTGCCACTCCTCTTCCTTCATTTATAGCTTCTTTCGAAAGCTCAACCATTTCTTCAGCCCATTTCACCTCTTCAGCCGTCGGAGAATAGTAATGATGGCAAAGCGGCAACTCTTTGGGATTCAAAATCAACATACCATCAAATCCCAACTTTCTTGACAAAATTAGATTTTCTTCAAGATCATCCAGGTCATGAACGCGAACATGAACAGTATCTATTGCCGCAACGCCACAACTATGAGCACCATTAACAATCATGTTCCTAGCGAAGAAAATACTTTGTCCTTCCCTATCATGCTTCCCACCCAAATCGGTCACATAATCCTCACACCCAAATGCTACCGCAACTACTCTTTCACTTGCTGAACAGATGTCCTGAATATTCATCACAGCACCCGTAGTCTCAATCAGAGGGATTAGCTTGAATGTTCCCGGAGTGAACCCCTTGTCATACTCTATCGTTTCCAACAACTTGCCAATGAAGTAAATATCTTCACCACAACGAGCTTTAGGGTACATAAAGCCCTTTACACCTTTTATAGCAAGCTGATACACATCTTTGAGCAAATGTCCACTTTCTCGATCATTGACTCTTGGAAAAAGAACCCTGTCTTCAAAAAGGCCACTTTCAACATATTGAATAATTTTGTCTCGAGCAAGTTGCTTATTGTCATCCGGTTGGACAGAATCTTCAATGTCCAACAATAAGACATCAGCATTGCTGCGAGCTGCACTCTGCATCAACCGGTCATTGTGTGCAGGCACAAACATTAGACTTCGCATCAAAAAATCCATATTCATACTAGAAAATTTTCTTTTTTACCAATACGTTGCGTCTGAAAGAGATAACATCCTCCCCTTTTTGATTATATCCTATCGTTTCCACATAGACAATGCCTCGATCAGTTTTCGAATTTGATTCTCGTTTGGAAATCACCCGGGTTCGTGCATAGAGGGTATCACCAATAAATGTGGGGGCCAGGTGCTTTATATCTTCATAGCCCAAATTTGCGATGGCTTTCCCACTAATATCGGGGACCGTAATACCCACAACAAGCGAAAACACCAGCGTTCCGACAACCAAGATTTGACCATGTTGGTTTCTGCTAGCATAATCTATATTGGTGTGAACAGGATGATAGTTCATGGTCAACAGACTAAACAGATTATTATCACTTTCAAAAACAGTTTTCGAAAGTGAATGCTCAATAACATCTCCAGGACTGAATTCTTCGTAAAAATGTCCTATTGGTGAAGGTTGCATGCGCTTAGTATTTAAAATCAACAAACATTAATACTTTATAATAAATAAGATGTTTTACTTCCAATAACTATCATTTCAAAACACCTTGTTCTCTTTTTTCTTTGTTTCACCATGGCTCACAGCGGGGTTGCCAAACACTGTTTCATCTTTGTCAAAGCTTTTGGTCACATTTGAAGCTTGTCCGACAAGGACAGCTTCTCCGATGCGAACCCCCTGTTTGACAGCCGAGTTTAGCCCAAAGAAATTCATGTCACCTATTTCCAACTGACTGCCAATGGTAACCTGTGCTGCAAAAAAATTGTTGTTCCCGACCCTAATGTCATGACCAAGAAGCGTTCCTGAATTTAGTGTGTTAAAATTACCAATCACTGTATTGGCATTAATGACACAATTAGCAAGAATCACATTGCCATAACCCATTCTTACGGAACGAGCGACCATTGCTGAAGGATGGATAAAATTACACCACTTCTCCCCTGGTATATTGAGATCATACAAAATCTTGCATCTTTCCCTGATTCTATCGCTTCTATACAACGAATAGATAAATTTCACATCATCGTCATACTTGTACTTCTCATACACTTCTTTAATCCCACATAATATTGGGTATCCGCATACCTCATCCCCCATCGTTCGGTCATCAAGGGCCAAACCAATCATTTCCACATCCATACCAAACCGAATATGGGCATCATAAATTTGATCTGCTATCACAATTGCAGTCCCTTTACCTCCAATTATTACAATTTTCATAAATCAGTTTTATTATTAAATCCATATCATTTGCATCATATCTTTGATCTATCGGTAGAGGCAGCAATAGTTCAGTCAACTTATGTTCTTCCTCTTCTGAAGTGCACCAATCTCTCACATTCGGCCAATATGTAGCTACAAAAACACTATTTTCAATCAACCTGAGCCGCAGACCAATGTCATTCGTATAAAAAGGATATACCATCGGACATTCAAAACTTGTCAAGTCTGGAATGTCGTATTGATTGAAGCGCTTCAAAGACTCATGCAAATGTTTGAAATTTTCGATTCTTTTCTTTTTGATTTCTTCAAAATCAATATTTGAGAGTAACGTCATCGTCAGCTTCGACATTCTACGGACTGGCTGACGCACCATTTTTCCACTGTTCTCCCTAAAATCGGAATAGCCGCTTGTCGCGCCTAAATCAATTCGTTTCAACAGGTGTAAGCATCTGTCGTATGAATAATCTTGCTCAAACTTAAGCACATTTAACGTTTTCGGGCAATAGGCAACGCCCCCATCGGGGATTCCGACATACTTGCGCGGACTATAAAATGTACTCACCCCCTTTATCGGTTCGGAAAACCATGCCTGCGCATTGTCCACAATCAGTTGATTACCATACTGGCCAGCAAGCCGCTTGACATACTCATCCTTAATTCCAAAATAGTTGGTGTATATCAATAATTCGTCGTTTTCCAATTTGGGGAGGTCTTTGATTTCAAGGTTTTGGTTTATATGGTAAAAAGTGTATGGGACAGCTAGTTTTTCAATGGGTTCCATAACCACATCGCAAGTATAGTACGGTACATACACTCGTTTCACATCGCCTAACGCCAGTAGAACATACTCCAATGCACATCTCCCACTGTTGAGGAGTACCCCGTCATCATGTAGAAAACCGATATGAACCGGTAATTCCAGTTCAAAATATCCTCCAATCTCTCTTGGTTTCATTTCAGAACGATCTTAACGAATTTGTCAATATCTTTCAAGATGATATCCATTTCCTGCCGCGTGTTCGTTCTCAAAAAAAGTGTTCCAAGCGATGTATTTGCACCAGCAAATGGTTCTACTGCATCGCCGGACTCTATTCTGATTTCTTTCTCGACAATGTATTCCTTTTCAAAAGTTGGTTCAACAATTAGTTTATCAAAATGACCTTGTCGGACAGAATGAAGATTATAGATGGCATAGTTCCCATTATAGTTTGGTTCATGTACATTGACATAACCCATTCCAACAGAATTTATGGTTTCCGCTTTGATGATATCCACATCCGCAGCATAATTGAGAATTTCCGCCAAACGATTGCCGCCCGCTCTGGGGGACACTTCCATCAAATAAACTTTCCCTCCAGAGACTCGCCACTCCACATTGAAAAGACCCGTTCCGAAACCCATCATCGTCCCCAAACGTTGTAATTGCCGTCTGACATCATCCAAGACATATTCATCCTTGGCGGATGGCCATTGTTCAACCATCGGGACAAACGGATTTGGTGAGTTCAAATCAAACCACTGGTCGTAAAAGGCGTTGTATCGCAATTCGCCATTCACAAAAAAACTCTCACTTCCCGAAGGTTTTCCTTCGGCAGCTAAAAATTCTTCTATAACAATATGCTTCCTGACCGATGACGAAAAAGCTTTCTGGACAGCCGGTTTTAAGTCATCTTTTCGGAACACCTCATTCACGCCCTTACTTCCTGCAGAATCCACTGGCTTCACAATGAGTGGCCATGTGAACGAATCGGCATCTCGCAACACATCCTCGATATTGTCGTACCCTTTCGCCTTAGGAGTGTTGAAACCATGTTTGGACAAGAACTCGCGAAATCGCGATTTATCTTGAAGGACACATGCCGATTCATACGAACATTGGAAAGGCAACCCCATTTTCTTTGCCACATACGCTGCGCTTACCACCCCGGGGTCAACGCCGAACGACATGATGCCATCTATTTTCTTTTCTAAAGCAACTTTCAGAACAGCTTCCTTGTCAATAATGCTCACATTGACATACTCATCACTGTATTTGTGCGCGATATTGTCCGGCAAATAATCAGCTGTGATTACATGGCAACCCAACTCATGAGCCGTTTTAATAACGGGCAACACATAACGGATACCACCGAGGAGCATGAGTTTTTTCATAATTAGTTATCGAGGAAAACTTATCAGAAAATCCGTTCCATCAACTGCCATTTCTCATCACTTCGGGCATCAGCTTTGCATCCTTGGAATTGTGACACATAAGCTTCCCACTCCGCCTGGCGGGGAAATGCGGCCAATCGAGCCATGTCTCGTTCCCAGTCGAAATCGTCCACCGTGTCACAAATCATGAAAAGCTGACGGCCACAACGATAGATTTGCATGTCAAGAATGCCCACTTCGCGTTGGCCACGGATAATCTCCGGCCATACATGGGCATGAACTTCGACATATTTGGCGATAAGATCAGGATCGTCCACTAACTCCAAAGTCTGACAATAACGTTTCATACCTTCACTCACTAATCACTGGTCGCTGATCCCTAACATCATTCACATTCCACTCCGTCTGATTTTCAGAGTAATTGCCTTAGAATGTTTGCGAATGAACTCGCCGGCATCCGTAACCACACAAGCGAGGTAGCCACCACCACCGGCACCCGGCATTTTCCACGCAAGCACCTCACCCATCACAGAATATTTGTCTATATAATCTTGTACACACCCTTGAATCATTGCAGGGAACATGGCTGTTTGCGCTTCAAAAGAGGCCTTGTAGGCCGAGGCAAATGCTGACAAATCGAGATTCACGATGGCTGACCAACACTCATCTGCTGCTTTGGACAAAGCCAACACTTTCTCTTTGTTTACATCCTGACCTTCCAGCACAGAACATCCCGGGCGACGCGGCTCCATCGGAATCATCACCAGATGGTTTTCGAGCCACGAAAGAACCGTTTCATCTTCGTTGGTCTCGATTTTTTCCGGCCAAAAATGATTATTATAATAATGTCTGCATAGGCCTGGGATGCAAATACCTATAGAATCTTGCGCGCCGCTGACGATACCATCCTCCCGCTCGGGGTGATTCTCGAAACAGAACACCAGACGAGCTAATGTTTCCGGATCCATATTCGGAAGTTGATATGGCCAAATCCGTCTGATAACATTGCGAGTGGAAGTGCTCAACCCACATCTTTCCCTGATTTCAAAAGTGGGTTCCAGACTGATGGTGATGGCCCATCCCGGTGCATGACAGCTGACAAACGGCTGGTCAATCCAAGTACCTGCAATATCCAGACGGGTCGGCAACATACATGCCGATTTTTTCAGATCCGTACTGCTGCGCGCCGCCAGTCCTTCATGTGGAATCCTATCCAGTACAACATATTCCATCCCACGCGCCTCACAAACCTTGCGTTTTGCATCCGAACCGCCATCACTGTTCACCACCAGAATATCCGGTCGCACAACATCCAGAGTAGGCAGGAAATCTAAGACTCCCGACCCTTGATTTATGAAAGCATCCTTCACATAGCGGATACTTTTCACCATAAAGAGCCTTTCCTGTTCACTGTATATGGTTTTATGATTCTTGTAATGCAGAATGGTGTTGTCGGAGCCGATTCCTACATACAAATCACCATATTGTGCTGCTTGGCGGAAAAATTCCACGTGACCGCTGTGCAGCAGGTCATAGCATCCACTGACAAAAACCTTTTTTTTCATCGTTCAGCACGCATCGGGTTTTCAAGAAAATCTTTATAGGCGAGACGTATGCCGTCTTCAAGTTCCGTTTTATAGGTCCATCCCAGCGCGGTGGCTTTGGAAATATCCAGCAACTTGCGCGGGGTTCCATTCGGACGGGAGGTGTCCCATTTGACAACTCCCTCAAAGCCGACCACTTTAGCAACCAGTTCCGCCAACTCCTTGATCGTCAACTCTTTTCCAGTTCCAGCATTTACAGTTTCATTGCCGCTGTAGTGGTTCATCAAGAAAACACACAGATTAGCGAGATCATCCACATACAAAAATTCGCGTAACGGACTGCCATCGCCCCAACAGGTAACCTCTCTCTCTCCATCCACTTTTGCCTCATGGAAACGCCTGATCAAGGCCGGCAACACATGGGAATGTTCCGGATGGTAGTTGTCATTAGGACCATAAAGATTCGTCGGCATCACAGAAATGAAGTCTGTGCCATATTGACGGTTTAAAAACTCGCAATACTTCAGTCCGCTGATTTTGGCAAGAGCATACGCCTCATTGGTCTTTTCCAGTTCCCCAGTCAACAGACAACTCTCTTTCATCGGCTGAGATGCCATACGGGGATAAATGCAAGAGCTGCCTAGAAATTCCAGCTTTTTACAGCCGTTTTCCCATGCGGCATGGATCACATTCATCTCCAAGATCATATTGTCATACATAAAATCCGCCAAAGCACTCTGATTGGCCACAATACCACCGACTTTCGCAGCCGCCAGAAAAACGTACTCTGGTTTTTCCTGAACAAAAAAAGACTCCACTTCCTTCTGACGGGTAAGGTCAAGTTCTTTATGGGTTCTGACAACAATATTGGTAAATCCTTGACGTAGAAGTTCGCGCACAATTGCGGAGCCAACCATGCCACGATGTCCAGCAACATAAATCTTACTCTCTTTTTTCATCGCTCTAAGCATTAAGATATAACTTGCGTACTTTTTCCATATCATGAGCGACCATAATGCGTACCAGTTCCTCGAAACTCGTCTTCCGTGGATTCCAACCGAGTTTGGTTCTTGCTTTGGTGGGATCACCGAGCAGTTGTTCCACTTCTGCTGGGCGAAAGAAGCGCGGATCCACCTCCACAAGTGTTTTGCCGGTGGCCACGTCAATGCCCTGTTCTTCAATGCCCTGTCCTTCCCAACGAAGTGTGATGCCCACATGGCTGAAAGCCAGGGTACAGAACTCCCGCACCGAATGATATTCACCAGTGGCGATAACAAAATCCTCCGCTTCCTTTTGTTGAAGTATCAGCCACATGCATTCCACATAGTCTTTAGCATACCCCCAGTCACGGAGGGCGTTCAAATTGCCGAGATAAAGTTTGTCCTGGTGTCCCTGCGCAATACGTGCAGCGGCAAGAGTGATTTTACGGGTGACGAATGTTTCGCCACGGCGTTCGCTTTCATGGTTGAACAAGATGCCGTTGGCGGCATACATGCCATAGCTCTCACGATAGTTTTTCGTTATCCAAAAGCCATACTGTTTAGCCACACCGTATGGTGAGCGCGGATAGAATGGAGTTGTCTCCTTTTGGGGAACCTCCTGAACCAGGCCGAAGAGTTCCGATGTGGAAGCCTGGTAAATCCTGCACTTACGTTCCATTCCGAGAATGCGCACCGCTTCCAAAAGACGCAATGTACCCACGGCATCTGCTTCGGCGGTGTATTCAGGACAGTCAAAGGATACTTTCACATGACTCTGTGCCGCAAGATTGTATATCTCATTAGGATGCACTTTCTGAATGACACGCACTAAAGAAGACGAATCCGTCATGTCTCCATAATGCAGTGTCAACAGACGTTTGTTCTTCATGTCGCGCACCCATTCGTCAAGATAGAGGTGTTCGATACGTCCGGTATTAAACGATGACGAACGCCTGATGATGCCATGCACATCATATCCTTTTTCAAGAAGTAATTCGGCAAGAAAAGAGCCGTCTTGTCCGGTAATACCGGTGATCAACGCGGTTTTAGGCATGTTAGACTGTTGTTTTATGAATAAAATCTGATAGCTGCCGGCAAGGGCTGAAGGTCATTCCTATGTCGATATAATTGACTTATAGTTTTCAATGACATATTCAACATCATCGTCACTCAATCTAGTATGCAACGGCAATGTAATCTCATTGGCAAACTGGTTGTAAGCATTCGGATAATCCTTAATATCAAAACCAAGACATTTGTAGGCCGTCATCATCGGAAGTGGTTTGAAATGCACATTACATGAAATGCCACGCTCCGCCATCTTTTCAATCACTTCGTTACGTTCATCAATCGTTTTACCTAACAACCTTGTTAGATATAAATGACCATTTGAAGAATAGTCGTCCCCAAAATGATGGAGTACTTGGACGGGCATGTTTCTCAGCACTGCATCATATCGTTCTATGATTTGACGACGACGTGACAACAAATCTGAATATCGTCTGAATTGAACTAAACCAAGACTGGCAACCACATCAGACATATTGCACTTATATAATGGAGATATTATGTCATATTCCCAAGAACCAAGTTTGGTCTTAAGCAATGCGTCTTTGTCTTGTCCGTGCAAAGAAAGTAACTGGAAATACTTATAAAGCGCCTCATTGTCAATCCCTTCGTGATCACGCCATGTCAAAGCACCGCCTTCAGCGGTTGTAAGATTCTTCACTGCATGAAACGAGAATGAAGTGAAGTCCGCAATTGTGCCAGCATGTTTCCCATGCCAAACAGAGCCAAAAGCATGGGCAGAGTCAGCCAAAACAATTACGCGACCAAATGCCTTTTGAATATCGTTTGACGGTTTGAAAAGATGCATCTTGCTTTCGACGGCTGATAAAATCTTATTGTAATCGCAAATCACGCCACCGATATCAACAGGGATAACAACTTTTGTTTTCTCTGTAATTGCATCTGCTAACTTGTCGTAGTCCATTTCAAAAGAATTAGGAGCTGTATCTATCATCTTGACCGCTGCGCCCACGTGACAAGCGACTGAGGCAGAAGCCGTATAGGTATAGGCACTGGTTATCACCTCATCACCGGCCCCCACACCCAAAGCTCTAAGAATGCTCTCCATACATGCCGTTGCACTGTTAAGACACACAGCTTTTGAAGTGCCACAATAATCAGCGATTATTTTTTCAAATTCTTTGGTTTTAGGACCTGTTGTAATCCAACCGGAGCGCAGTGTATCAGCCACCTCCTGTACCTCCAACTCCGACATGTCAGGTGGGGAAAAGGGTATTCTTCTAAAGTTCATACTCATAGTTTTACAATGGATTTTAATACATTCACATAATTCTGAGCACCAACTTCGCAAGTTAGATTTTCCATTACGAATTGACGTCCATTTCGACCGTATTCCTTGCAAAGATTTCTGTCGGCGAATAGTGTAAGCACCGCCTTTTTGAAAGCATCTTTGTCACCAGCTTTGGTAAATATCCCACAATTGTTGGTTTCAATTATTTCTTTAAGTTCATTCTCGTCAAAATTGGCCAGAACAGGGCGAGAGGCACTCATTATGTTCCAGGTCTTGGATGGCACTGAGTTCTCACCAACACCCGGTTTGGAAATCACCAACGAAACATCACCAAGACTGAAAACACAGCTGATATCATCATACGGCTGGAAAGGTAACAGTGTGATATTGCCGAATGTGATGGATTCTGTTCCATCCAGGGCGGAATGACGAATCTCTTTCTTGATGGCACGCAAGTGGTTTATCAATGTTTCCCAGTATGCCCCATTGCCTGTAAGCACAAAGTGGATGTCGTGGTAGTCTTCCTGTTCCAGTTCTTGTGCTACCTCACAAAGAAGCTCCAAATTTTGCGTGAGGCCAATGTTTCCGCAATAGGTAACATAAAACTTGTCTCTATCCAAGCCGTACAGGTCAAACAACTTGTTCTGTTCACGCTTCACATCTACCACAACGTTCTGTTCCACCCAGTTATAAATCACCTCAATCTTTTCCTCCGGAACCCCTTTGGCCATAATGTTACGTTTGAAATCTTGAGAGATGACAATGATTTTGTCGGCATTTCGATAGGTAAAGTCTTCTATCATGCGACCAACTTTCCACAGAAACGAGTTTTTTTTTGTAATTCCCGCACTTAAGAGGGAATCAGGAAAAACATCTTGGAGATTATACACAAACGGGATATGGTCTCGACGACATTTCTTTACCAAGGCGGCCATTGCCCCTTGGATGGGTGGAGTGCTGGCAACAAACATCACGTCACAGGATCGGGCGTCTTTGGCAAACACGCCACGATTAAAGTGCTTGATAGAACAAAGGAAATAACGAAACGCACGCATTAACGGATTCTGCCCTTCCGCAAACATAGAGAAACGATGAATCACCAGATGACCGCCAAAGCGTTCTTCATGCTTGATTTTTTTGTACTTTTTTCGAGTTTCTTTATCCACCCCACGGCAAGGTGTCGGAGCATAGGTCACCATATTCCACCCTTGTTCAACGTATGCATCGTTTCTGTTTCGTCCAAGATATGATGAAGCGACCTGCTCAGGATATGAATATGCTGACAAATATAATATCTTCACAGTCTAAATAATTTCAGAATAGTCTACGATGTTGGATGATGCCAATGTCACTTCTTGCTCCAAACCTTGTTCTATTGCTTTTTGATAAATATAATTGGCTAAATTTATATCAATATATGAAAGTCCTACAGAGTTGAAATAAATGAATTCCTCATCAGTCTCCCTCCCCTTTTTTCTACCAGAAATCAAATCGGACAAATTGGCATAAATATCATTATCCTTCAAGATACCCTCTTGGAACATACGACATAATGTCTGAGAACGGTGTTTTACGGTTTCCCAATCATCGCAAACGATCTTGTCGGATTTCAAAGCAACCCCATACTCATCTTCCCATCCTCCCACATGGATATAAAGTCCTCCTTTCGTAACATCGCTTGCTTTCAAGACAGGACTTTGACCACTGATTGCCGTAACAATGATATCCGAGTCGTGTGCACACTTGTACGAATCGTTATCACATGTGATAAATTCAACATCTGGAACAACATCTTTGAAGACATCTACAAAAGCTTGTTCTATTTCCTTTGACAACGAACTAACCCTACACTCTTTCACAGCAGGAAAAAAGTGTTTGAGTAACGCAAAATGCATTCGCGCTTCCTCTCCAGCTCCTATGACACTAATGGTCTGGACTCTTGAGGGAGCCAAATATTTCGCGGCGACACACCCGACCGCTGCTGTTCGCATCTTAGTAGATAATGTCCCATCGATTAACGCAACAGGAAAACCTGTTTCAAGTTCCGAAAGAAGTGTGACACCTGTGACATTCTGAACATTTTTCAAAACATTAGAAGGGAAAACCGACACCCATTTCATTCCGCAAACTTTATCATTCTTCAACGTCGCCGGCATACAATTGATGCGATTTTGGCTTTCTTCGTCAAAGATCTGCGATATCTTATCCGGCATAACAACTTCTCCATTCAGGAATTTCCTAAACGAATCTTCTACGATATTCAGAACAGCATCAATATTATTCTTGAATATCCTGGCCACAGCTTCTTGCGATACAATTTTTATAATTATTTTACCCATTTCTATTTACCTTGTTGATACTCCGCATATATCTTCTGGTCTGAGCATAACCCTAACAATATTGTTACCATCGGGGTCTCTCACTTTATAAGTCTTTTGTATGAAATCCACAATCTCTCTGCATTCTTCTACTGAATCACAGACAAAATGGAAAAGACTATAAACCTGAGCAAAAGATCCCGAATCAGCAATGACATCACCAATATTGTATTTATGTGGTATCACGACAATATTTTTCGGATACTTTTCAATGATCTCTTCAACACCTGTTTCAACAGCAATTTTCCCGGCATTACAATGGATTGGATAAACACAATAATTCTCACAACGTTTCACCGATCCAGAAATGAGGGACGGGAAGCCCAATAATTTGCCCTCACCAGTCAGAGCGTAATACAAATCATAATAAAATTGGTTTATACCATATAAATAATTAAGAGGATAAAAGGAAAATGATCCCCCATGCCGGTATCCCGCTTCGTTAAAATAGTACGTATCCCCATCATGAAAGATTTCCATCCATATTGATCCACCATGCAAATTAAGGTATTTCAACATTTTGTGAATCCCGCTTTCAAAACGACATCGAAACTCATATTCCAAAGCACTAGGGAAATGAAAAAATCCAGCAACATAAGTTCCATGTTCATCATATTTGACCGGTATTTTATCCTCTATCCCACAAAAAACTATTTCATCCCCTAAAATGGAATAAAAGGCAACGACCGCCGCATTTTTAACAAATTTTTCGCAAATCACGGAACCGGTGGGGGAACACGACGAGGCAAATTCATATCCTCTTTTCAGTTCGTCTGAGTTATGACAAATGGTAAATCCTCTGCTACCACTGCCATCAACCGGTTTGGTAATCACAGGAAACTCTTTTTTTTCTATAGACCCCTCAATATTATCTGGATCAATTTGAAATTTAGGAACTACAGGGAGATCAAATTTCGCACACAAGTCTTTGAAGTTACTCTTGTTCTGGAGAACATCCCACTGTTCTTTCTCACAATAGCAAGGAAGTCCTAATTCGTTGATATAATCACAAGCATGGGAAATAATCCATTCACTTCCGCCCATATAAACACCATCTATGTTGTGTTTTTTAATGAACGGGATCATCAGTTCTCTATTCGTGGAGTCTATACGGTAAGTTTCGTCTGCAATTTCCTCAACACACGAAGGCATCGAGCCGGCAAAAATCAAAACCACGCCATATTCATCAGCGAACGCCTTAATGAGATCTTTCCATACACTGCTGCCAAGGAGCAAAAGTCGTTTACCTTTTAAATTTTTAAAAGCTTCTACAATCATCTTTCGTTATTTTGTGATCTGCACAATATATTATGTAACCTGAGGCCATAGCTTCAGTATTACATGTCACTGTATCAAAGTCATCTTTCTTTACAGTATTTTCAACACACCAAGACGCAGTTTTTGCACTATCAAACAAAACTTTAAGTCGTTCATTTTGTTTGCAATGATAATAAAGTCCAGTGTACGCTTTTGTCTTTATTGCTTGATGGCAATAATCTCCAGTGGAGCACTCAATAGCCGCCTTATAATAGTCAAATCCAGTGCTAAGTGGAGTCAAAATATCCGAGATATGGTCTCCGCCGCCCCGGGCTCCTACTTCTATAAAATAAAGCTCATCGTTTATAATTTTAAGCTCCAAATGAGCCATCCCATAATTCAACCCCAACACCTCCAATATATCGTTTACAGCATTATTTATTCGAGCTTTCATAACTTCAGAAAGTGTTGCTGGTTGATGATGAGCGACTTCCACAAAATGAGGAGGTCCTGCAGACTCTTTTTCTGTATATTGTATCACATAATGATTCCCTTTACCATTAGAAAGACATTCAATAGAATATTCCTGACCACCTTGCAAATATTCCTCTACCAGAATGGTTCCATCCGAGGAATGTCTTTGGGCTATCGGAACAGCATTTCTCAAACCATCATAGTCATAAGCAATACTCATACCCATTTTCCCGCAAGAATCGACTGATTTCACGACTATAGGGAAAGAATACACACCCTGTGCATCATACAAAAAGAAAGCAGGTTGTTTCACAGATGACAAACCAGCAACGCGTGTACGCATCACATACTTGTTTTTCCCTGCAAAACCATTCTTTACATCATTGCCAGGAAGTCCTAACTTATCAGCGATTATGGCGGCGACTTCTGTTGTTATTTCACTTGAAGCCATGATTCCAATCACATCATAATGCTTACAAACAGTTATCAAATAGTCATAATCGAAAATATCTGATTCAACAAAAACATCTGCATAATCTTTAGCTAAGGAGTCCGCATGGCCGAAGGCCAAAGTTCGAATATTGATTTCTTTGGCTTTTTCAAGAATTGGGAGAGCCCCTTCCCCTGCACCGATAACAACGAGAAAACGATTCATAAAATCAGATTATTATTCAACACTGACAATGATTTTATTAAGGGCAGCATTACAAACTTCCACTGCCTTATCCACGGTTTCGGCCTGAGCGATCACAGAACCTATACGATCATTGCTACAATGGATAGGCACAGACAAATCACCGACAGTTTTGGTCATTATCACATCTCGGACGCCAGACAAGCTCTTCGCTTCATTAACGCCCTTGATGGAGCAGATAATTCCTTCAGGAGCTTCGATGTATCTGATTGCAGCACCACAATTCAGATGGGGCGTAGTGTCGGGTTTTTTGCCCAAAGCCATATCAATGGTTGCCTTTACTATATCAATACCTGTAGAAAACGGCACCAAAGATGTAGTGATATAATCCCCACCCAATCGAGCGCCTAATTCAATCATTACTGGTCCATTTTTCGTAACCATCATCTCCACATGTGCAGAACCTTGGTCTATGCCAACAGCTTTGCATGCTTTCCTTGCCAACTGTTTGATCGCTTCTTGAATTTCCGACTTATGCAAAGATGGTTGGCTATGGCCCATCTCCACAAAGAATGGAGGTCCTGTAGTTATTTTGTCTGTGATTTGCAAGACATGTATCGTACCATCCACCACAACTACCTCTACACTCACCTCATTGCCTCGCAAAAATTCTTCTATAATCACCCTGCCTTTTCTTGCCGAAGCATGACAGTATCCATAGGACTTCATCAAATGATCAAAATCACGTACCAGCAAGACTCCATGACTGCCAGAATTATCTGTCGGCTTCATAACGCATGGATACTGTAATTTATATTCAAGTGCTCTCAGCTCTTCCATAGAATCCACCACAAAATACCAAGGAGAAGCCACGTTGTGTTCCTTGAATGCTTTAATCATTTCATATTTATCGGTTGCTTTAATGGCTGTGGAATATGAAATACTATGCAGACCTAATCTTTCTGACGCTTTAGCAACACCTCGCATAGGCATATCTGTTGCCAAAGTCATTATACCATCGGGCTTAAATTCTTGAGCAGCACACAGAATCGCATCTTCGTCCATCGTAGATGCATTATAAAATTTGTCCGCGTATGGGACTCCGACAGCTTGTGGATTGTAGTCAGCGACTCCCACATACAGTCCCATTTTCTTCGCTTTTAGTATAGCGGGCAATTGCAGAACAGAGGCCCCGACAATTAATAATCTTTTCATGACAGTTTAGGATTTTGATCAGCATTAATATTCTCTTGTCTCAGAATAGATTTGACAGTTTGCCATATCACCTTAACATCAAGACAAAAACTCAAGTGATCCACATAATAGGCATCATATTTGAATTTCTCTTTCTTAGGGATTGAATTTCGATAGTATGCCTGCGTATAGCCCGTAATACCAGGCCTCACGTCATATCTCTTTTTAATATCACCAATAAAGGTTTCTGGATTAATTTTCCCAACAGTAGGTCTTGGCCCTACCAATGACATGTTACCAAGTAGGACATTTAACACCTGTGGGAATTCGTCCAGACTCGTGTTCCTCAATATCCGTCCAATAGGAGTAACTCTATCATCATCTTTAGAATTAAAGGTTGATCCATCTTCAAATCTCAAATCTGGCGAGTTCACATACATTGAGCGCAATTTATACATTTTGAAGGGTTTACCCCCTTTCCCTAACCTTTGAGCATTGTAAAACACAGGGCCTCGATCAACCATCCAAATAATGGGTGCAAAAATGATTATTTCCAATAGCAAGAACGGCATTAGAATAACACTAATGACAATATCGATTAATCGTTTTAACAAGTATTTGTACATAATTATTATCTCTCAATCAAGTTCAATATTCTATCCATATCCTCGTCGTCCAACAAGTGGTGCATCGGGAGGCAAATCACCTCATTGGCGATTCTGGTGGCCACTGGCAGATTCTCTGGGGACGCGCTCGGCAAACCGCAATAGGTGCTGAATGTGCTGATCAGCGGGTAGAAGTAACGTCTGCCAAAAACTCCTTTTTCTTTCATCTTGAAATAGAGTTCGTCGCGAGTCATGCCGTACTCTTCTGCATTAACAAAGATGGGAAAATAGCTGTAGTTGTGCCGTACATCGGGCATGTCATCAAAGAAACGCACGCCTTTCACATTACGCAATGCAGCACGATATCGAATCGCCACTTGATGACGTTTTTCTATCGAGTCATCTACCTGCCGGAGATTCAACAAGCCGTATGCGGCGCGCACCTCGTCCATCTTGCTGTTGATACCGGGAGCCACCACCTCCGTCTCGCCCGCGAACCCGAAATTCTTGAGGTAGTCGATGCGTTTTTTCGTTTCCGCGTCATGCATTACTAACGCACCGCCTTCCAGCGTGTTATAGACTTTAGTCGCATGAAAACTCAATGTTGCCATGTCCCCTTGCTCAAGGACAGACTTACCTTTTACCTCCACCCCGAATGCATGAGCGGCATCGTAAATCACCTTCAAGCCGTATTTATCGGCAATGGCTTGAATACGATCCATATCACACGGTTTGCCATAGCAATGCACCGGCATGATGGCTGTAGTATGAGGCGTGATGGCCGATTCAATCCGGTCGGGATCCATGCCACAGGTGCTTTCCTCGATATCCACGAACACAGGTTTACAACCATTCCACCAAATGCTATGGGTGGTCGCCACAAAACTGTAGGGTGTGGTGATGACCTCCCCCGTGATGCGCAACGCCTGCAAAGCCGTAAGCAACGGCAAAGTACCGTTGGTAAAAAGACTTATAAACGGTACCTTGAGATACTCACACAACGCTTTCTCCAACTGTTTGTGGAACTGTCCGTTGTTGGTAATCCACTTGCTGTCCCAAATTTCCTTGAGCATCTGCTCAAATTCCGCTCTATCAGGCAGCAGAGGCGACGTAACGGTAATCGTATTTTTGTCCATATTGGCGGTTGGTTGTTGGCTTTTAGCTATTGGCTATTGGCCGTTATGATGAAACAATGGGCTATAAGATAGCTTCTTTGATGCTCTCAACAATGTATGCCAAGTCGTCGTCCGTGACCATGGGGCCACTGGGCAGGCACATGCCGACCTTGAACAGCGATTCGGAAATACCGTTCACGTAGGCAGGAGCATTCTTGTAAACCGGTTGTTTGTGCATCGGTTTCCACAACGGACGGACCTCGATCCCTTTCTGGTCGAGCCACACGCGCATGGCTTCCACATTGGCATTGGGTTCACAATCGGTATGCAAGGTGCCACCGCCATGCACCACTCCCGCTGCGCCGCCCACCGCACCTTGTACGGCGGTAGTGTATGCACTCTCCTGGCCTTTCACCTTCAGCTGCTCGTCCAGCATAATGGTGCAGAGCCAAAAATTCGAATCATAACGATCGTCGGGGTTGCCATGCACCGTAATGCCGGGGACATCGGCAAAAGCCTCCTCGTAAAACTGCTGCACATGTTTGTGGTGGCGGATATGGTCATCCAGAACGGTCATCTGTCCGCGACCGATACCGGCGCAGATATTGCTCAACCGGTAGTTGTAGCCGATGGCCTCGTGCTGGTAGTAGGGATACGCTTCACGTGCCTGGGTCGCCAACCACATGATTTTCTGCCAAGCCTGCTCATCGGGGCAAACCAACGCACCGCCACCCGAGGTGGTGATCATCTTGTTACCGTTAAAACTCAGCACACCATACTCACCAAAGGTACCGAGCACCTGTCCTTTCCAGCGACTGCCGAAACCCTCGGCGGCATCCTCGATGACGGGGATGTCATATTTCGCCGCGATTTCCATAATGCGTTCAATATTGTAGGGCATCCCGTAGAGCGACACCGGCACTATGGCTTTCGGCTTCTTGCCCGTCTTGGCGATTCTGCCCTTGATGGCCTCTTCCATCAAATCGGGGTCCATGTTCCAAGAATCCTTTTCAGAATCCACGAACACTGGAGTCGCCCCGAGGTAGGTAATGGGGTGCGAGGAAGCGCAGAAGGTGAAGTCCTGCACAATCACCTCGTCACCGGTGCCCACACCACAGGCAATCAAAGCGAGGTGCACGGCGGCGGTGCCGGAGCAAAGGGCCACGACACGCTTCCGCAACGGAATCCGCTGTAGAGACGTTTCCTGAAACGTCTCCACAAAGCCGTTGACGAAATCCTCCAGATCTTTCTCAAACCCGTTCACATTCGGCCCGAGCGGCACCACCCAGTTGGTGTCGAAGGCCTCTTTTATATACTTTTGTTCAAGTCCTGCCTCGCTCATGTGGGCGAGACAGAGGTAGATACGATTGTTCATATTTTCTTCCTTCTTAAGTTTCCAAATTAATTATGCCCATTAAAAGCTTCTCTTGTTGCTTGCCCCTCCTCACTGATACCTTCGCGTTTGAAAACTTTGAAAATGGTCATGAAAAAGATTTTCACATCTAGTCCAAAGGTAAGGTGATCAACATAATAGATATCATATTCGAACTGTTTGGTGAAGGTAATGGTGTTGCGGCCGTTCACCTGTGCCCAGCCGCTGATGCCAGGGCGCACCTCATGGCGGCGCATTTGCTCAGGGGTATAGATTTTCAAGTATTCGACCAGCAATGGCCGCGGGCCGATGAAAGACATGTCGCCTTTGAGGATATTGATAAGTTGAGGTAACTCATCTATAGACAGAGAACGAACTATTTTGCCCACTCGTGTAAGCCGTTGCGCATCCGACAACAGATTGCCATTGGCATCCTTCTCGTCAGTCATGGTCTTAAACTTTATGACTTTGTAGATTTTACCATCCTTGCCCGGGCGCTCTTGGGTAAAGAAAGCGCCAGCACCCTTGTTGGCGAAATGGAGGAACAACGCCACGAGGACGATGAGCCAACCGACAACAGCAAGTGCCAACAGTGCGCCGAAAAGGCTGATAAAGCGTTTGAAATATTTTTTATACATGTAAAATCAATTATGCTTGATAACCTTCGCTGGAACTCCAACAGCAGTGCAATGGTCAGGAATTGGTCTTGTGATCACAGCTCCTGCTCCGATGGTGGCATAATCTCCTATGGATATTTGATTTATTATTTTAACTCCTGTACCGCAATACACACCATCCCCCAACAAAACCTCTCCTGAAATATTACAAGTAGGCATATACGCTCCATAATCCCCAATAACAGTATCGTGGCCTACCGTGCAGGACAAATTCAGTATAACAAAATCTCCTATGGTCACGTTTGTGGTGATAATATTCCCCGCACAAATAATACAACCCTTTCCTATCTTTATTAAATCAGGAGCACCTAATACCACATTGGGATGGATTAATGTTGGATAGTCAACCATAGGATTATGAATCTTGCTTAACAAATTCTTCTTTACCACCGGATTTCCTATTGAAATTGCCACTCCAATATTTGTCGGCCAACCATTCAAATCTTCTGTCTTCCCAAGTACAGGGTATCCGTTTACCATTTCACCCTTTTCATGTCCATCATCGAAAAAACCGATAATATTATATGTGGATTCAACAGCATTGATGTTTTGAATCAATGACAGCACTTCGCGGCCGAAGCCGCCAACTCCAAAAACTGCAATGTCTTTCATACTATTGTTTTAATACCATTCAAAACTGTCCCGCTAATATAAGGTAACCTTACAAATCAAAGGATTGTGATCGCTAAGTGTGGTGGATTTCATTTGAACATCTGAAATCCGGACACCCTTGAAAACAATGTTATCTATAGCATGTCCTTTCGGAGAATAAGTCTTAAATGTGCCATTGTTGGCAATTGAGAAACCGGCATCTTTGAATTTTGATAAGTTATGTGTATTGAAGTCACCACAGATAATCAATTGTTTCTCATCTTTATATTTTTCGACCAGCTCAGCTATTTGAGCTTGCTGATAAACACCTGGCACCTTGTTGGAATGGTCTATGTGAACAACCACTATCTTTATACACCCACCTCCAATGTCCACCATAGTCTCCAAATAATATGTATTTCGTTTACTTACATTTATATTGTCTTTTATGGATTTATGTGCAGTAAAAAAACAAACAACATTATCGTTGTACAAATTCTTGATTTTAAATTTGGAAAAGATCGCATTGCATTTCCAACAGTCAGGACCGACGAATCTATATTTATATGAACCAAACAGTTCACGAGCGGTAAAGACCTTTTTACCAAACTTATTTTTATAAAACACAGGATCATATTCATTTAGCACAAACACATCGGGGTTGAGGTCTTTATTGATAAAATCATAATACTTCCGTTTGACATCAGGGTCTTTCTTAATATCAATTGTTGACTTTGATGTGGCACCATTGGAGAAGTTACCAATGTTCCAAACGGCAAGCGTAAACTCCTTCCTAAAATCTGATGGTGATGAATTTACACAACCTTGTAATATGCAAAGTACTGCCATGGTTAATAAAAAGGGCAGGCGTTTCATATTGGTTTTTCTGACGACAAACATATTCTTGTTTTTTCCTCTTATGGCTACTTTCTAAACCAAAACCTAAAACTACCATCAGGTCTATAGACGGTCCTCACAAAGATTTTTGAAAGGTTAAACATGAAATTTATGAATTTGTCGCTGAAAGGGCACCCGTCAAGCCACTTCACCATAATCACTGAATAGTAATCTGCCCCTTTCCCAGATTTAGTGTACATAACCGTTTTAAAACCTTTCTTCTTTACTAGCTTTCTGACAAGCATGTTATCTTCTGATGTGTTGGATTGGATTATCCGAACCCCTGAATCCTTAATACATTTCATTCTCATTCGGTCCAGTTCAAAATACACATCAGATCCCTTGTGTTCAGGAATAATGGCATCCAGACATGGATAAGCGACAGTGCCTTTCGCCCACCATCTTTTAGAATGCTTGAACTTCAATGAGAAAGTCCCTACTACTTCTTTGCCCTTTAATGCCACAAAACAATGTCCATCTCCCACATGTTTTTTTATATCCTCGGCACTTTTCATGGTATTGATCATAAAAACACCATGTTTTCTGTTGGACTCATGCCCCTTGTAGATACATTCTCTAATTTGTTCCCACGATACCCATTCGGGTTTTTCCATGTAAACAATCTCTTCTTCCATCATCTTTCAAAAATAATGACAAACAATTTCATTTCAATGCTTAGTTCCACCCCTCAGCATGTGTGGCGTGACGATCTTTTTGAGGAGGTGGTGTCATATAATCTCCAAATTCAGTAGTCAAATACTTATGATATCCTTCCATCACAGGTAATTCAATGTCCTCAAATGGCATGTATTTTACGTTCTTGAACACATCCACATTATGACTTATCCCATAGGAAAGATGTGATGCATAGTAACAACTAAACTTGTCTGATGGCTTTTTACTTCCCCACAAAGCCAGTTTCAAATACAGTTTTTTTAGCTTTTCAATACTAAAAGGGAACGATACCACATGTGCCAAAACCCTTCTTATTTTTCGTGAAAACCTAGTACTATTTTTTACAGTTCTGCCAACAATAATATTCTTGAGCAATATAATCGCAACGGATTTGCATTTTTCGAAAAAAGGGTTCTTGTGGACAATATCCGCCGCAAACAAATCCATATACATCGTATATGATTGCTTCCGTTCGTCATCAACAACCACATATAACAATTTGTTAATATAGCGAGGACAATACAAACTGCATTTTCTTGACAAATCAGTATCTTGATTGCTAAGGCTCTCAATTAGGCGATCGTAGTCAGTTCGCATCATCACAATATCCACATCATCATCCCAAGGAATAAAACCGTGGCTCCTGACACAGCCCAACATAGAGCCATACGCAAGGGAATATTTTATAGAATATTTTTTACAGTGAGCATCAAGCATCTCCAAAAACAGAAGAGTTTGATTGTGAAGTTCACGAAGACCATAATCATTCCCTGAATAAGAAACTATTCTATCAACCATAATAATATCGTTTTATTAACACATCCAAAAGCACAATCTAAGCGTACTTTCTGTGGCTCTATGGCAAGCCTTGCTTAATCATGGTGGAAGAAACGCCTTCAGTGCGAGGGATAACAACTACTTCCTTACCATTATCACGACACCATTGCATCGCTCGTTGGAAACCCTCGTGACACTGGTCGGGGCCAACCACCAGAATGTCAAAATCCAAGTTTTTGATATCCACATCCACATCATTGTAAACCACCACGTTGTCAATATAACGGATGGAACGGAGAAAGAAAGTTTTCTCTTCGAGTGAATAGACGATTTTCGAATCCGGCTTGTACTTTTTTATACTACTCGTGTCCTGCACGGCCACAATAAGTTTTCCCTCTCGTTTTATGCTATCTAGTTCATCTTCTGACAGCAAAGATAAATCTTCACTGTCGAACGCCCCTGTCAAGGCAAGGCACTTGGCTCGCATAAAAAGTCGGACATGACCATAATGAAGCATGTCAAAGACACCGAATGTCAACACTTTTGACATAGAATGATTATTTTTAGGTTTAACAAGTCACAATGTGGGTGTGTTGTAACTAAAGCTTATCTACAGCTCCACTATTGGGAGCATTTTGTCTTGGCCACAGGGAATGCCTGTCAAGATAAAGTCTGCCATCAGGTTGCAGAGTGTCTTAAATGCATCGCCACCGCTGATATTATCCTTGACATAACGCGACAGACGGTTTTTCAAAGTGCCTTTCTCGTGGAAATAATCTTCGTAATCTGCTTTGGAGAGCAATCCCACGCGATCATCCATAAGGTCTTTGAGGTGGAAGTAACAGATCGTATAGTCGCGGTGTTGCATGGTTCGACGGACATAACGATACGGCAGCACCCTGATATAGCCACCACCCGAGAAAGGAACTCTACGACCAAGCAGCGAAGTCATGGGAACCGGATACTCGTGTAAGGTTATACCATTATGTTTGATGACGCAAGGCGTGTCATACGGAAACGAGGGATATCCTCCAAAGTCACGTACAGATGGAAAAACAGAGGCATCGTTTTTTATTCCACATTCTGCCAACACATCGAACGCCCATTTATTCTTATCAGAAATAGAAAACGCTGGAGCGCGATAGCTGACCACTTTTTGTCCTACAACATCCTCCAATGCATGAATGGCATCAGCGGTGTCTGCACGCAACACGGTCTCATCCATGGTGGTAAGCCATGTGTGTCGGTTGCTATGACAACCAATCTCATGACCGCGAGACGCTATTTTTTTCACTACTTCAGGAAAAAGCTTGGCGAGCATGCCAACACAGAAAAATGTGGCTCTTACATTATGTTTTTCAAGTAAATCAAGGACATCATCCAACTTTTGTTCATATACTGGATACATAGCCTTCCGATCTCCAAAGAGCTCTTTCTCCAAATACCACTCCTCTATGTCAAATGTCAGGATATTCATCGTATTCTTTTATTTTTGGTCCTCAGCTTTCCGACTCCCTCAATCAACCATGTCCACCAAGTGGAAGAATCTGTCTTGTAAATATCTTGATAGTAAATGTCTTTTCCTATGAATTGAAACCAACATGGCTTCCTTTTTAATCGATTCTTCGATTTCAAAAGCCACATGATGTCAATTCCCATGTAGCGGAGTATCTTTCCCGGAACATATTCATAATTTGGGATATCCATTTGCATAACGTCTTGGACAATTATTTCCGGGAAATTCACACCAGAAACAAAAGCCGCTCGCAAACTAGCTGGGACTCTAGGATTAATTTCAATTACTTTGTATTCGCTATTGTCTAACCGTTGCAGCACATCGAAATCCGCCATACCAACCCAACCAAGCTTATCAAGGCAATTCTTACATATTTGAAGCAAATCCTCATTCTCTATCGTTATGCAACAAGAACTGCTTCCTGCTGTTATTGGATACATCCTAACTATTTTTAAAATAGTATGGGCAAGGATGTCCCCGTTCTTGTCACGATAAAGCATCACATTATAGTAATACTCTTGATTATCAACAAACTCCTGCAAAGTACATGGACCAAAGCCTTCAATAATCTTTGGGAGTTTTTCTTGCAACTCCTGCAAAGAATCAACTCTTGTAATGCCACGAGCACCGACTGAGAAATTGGGCTTTATTAATACAGGGAACACAACCGATTCAGAAAAATCTTCAAATGTTTTATCTTTTAAATTCACCGTAATGGGGTGTGGTATTCCACAAGCTTCGCAGAATTCCATAAATCGACTTTTATCCTCTACGAGAGAAAGCAACTCCTCTGTTGGGCAGGCACATCTCACTCCAAAACGATCTTCCAAAAGTCCTTTGTTTTTACTCAGGAACGAAACGGTCGTATCTCCCATGGGAACAACAACATCATATCTTTTCCTTTCCAAAATCCCAAACAAAGATTCTAACGATAAGGGATCGACTGCGTAAACATTCCCGAAGAACCTGCTTTTCCTGATCTGCAGTTCATCGGAAATCACATCCACGACTACGCCTTTGGACATCAGAGATTCCCCAAACGACAATCCCTGCAAACCTCCTCCCAACAGCAGTACTCTCATGTTATTTTCCACTATAATAATTAAGTATCTTTTATAAGGACATGTACGCTGCATTCACAGTAAATTCAACATAGCAGTTCATATCTGTGCAAAAAATGCAGACAATTTCATAAATTTCATAGTTTATGTTTATTATGATATGCAACTAATACATGATCACCGTTTTGATCTTTTTGAAACCTCCTCAATCTGTCTATTCTAAGCTTGCTTTCTTCGACAAAGCCATTCTTTTTTACTCTTTTCAAACTTGGAACATTGTCTTCTCTAATTGTTCCATATACAACGTTATAATCTGATTCAAATTCATTCATCACAGCATCTCCGATTCTTACAGCAACACCTTGTCCTCGATATTCAGGCACAGTAAAAGAAGGCCCATCAATCAAATCTTTTTTTGACGCAAAAGGGTATCTGAAAGAGCCTCCTGTTGAAAAAAGAATCGACCCCTTCACGTTATCTTGATCATCTGTCAAAATATATACTTTATATCCATGAACCAATCTTATTAAATGCAGTAAAATTTCCTTGAGATTCATTTTTCTCATATCGCCTGATTTAGGGAACAACCGCATTAGACGTGGCGTAAACAAATAATACCTTTCATTATCGCTCTCTTTGAGTAACAACAGCCTGTCTGTCTTATCAACCTTTTTACCCATATTCGAAATTTCTTTTTTTCTTTTAACGCTTAATTCGACTCAATCACACCATATTTACCACACCTCACACCAGTACGAATCACTTTAGCTGGATTTCCAGCAGCTATACAGTTGTCCGGAATATCTTTTGTGACCACGCTCTGTCCTCCTATAACCACCTGATTACCAATATGCACACCGGGCATAATCATAGATCTCGAGCCAATAAAGCAATTATCTCCGATATATGTGTCGGCTTTCAGCCTGCGACACGCATCATGAGCCAATATGATAACACTTCCTGTAATTCTCGTGTATTTCCCAATATGAATTCCTTTAGGGTTTATATTCCGATCCAGACTTGCCTTTCGGGAAATCTTAGTTCCTTCTCCAATGTCCATTCCATAAAAGAATCGATATTTCCATGCGTGGAAATATACTAATCTGGTATAAAGCTTTTTGCGGATTTCAGATAAGATATTCATATTTGAAACATTTTAAGTTAAATATGCTAAAAATCACACCAGTTCTTTACTCCAAAGTTCCTTTATGACCCTTTCTGTGTATTTTCCAAATCCAGGTCCAAAGGCAGACTGGCTTAATCCTACGCCTGCGTTCCACTCGATAACCACGGGGTCTCCTCCTTCATCAATAGCCACATCCCATCCAATTAAGTTAAAAAAAGGTAGTTGGAAATGAAGCCGTTTCACTGTTTCTATCGCCTGCTGATAGGAAGGTATCTCAAATCCATTCAACTCAACACCAGAGTCTGTTTTTCCAACACCATCAGCCGTAAAACCGCCAAAAGCCGTTCCTCCTAATTTACCCTCCTCATCAATAACAGTGCTGATTCCCCCTGCACATTGGTTATCGACCACAGCTCCTTTCTTACCAATTCGTACCACCGAATAAATCACCAGAATCTCCATATCAGAACGATAAGTAACTATTCTTATCGTATTTACTGATGTGTCATTCAGGAGATTCATCTTTGGGTGTTGTTTAAGTCTTTCTTGAATTTGGAAATTATTTCCGTAATGATCAAAAAGTTGTTCAATTGTCCATCCATTGACGCTCGTAACCCCATCCTTGATCTCCAAGCCCTGAATACCTTGTCCACCATGGTCCAAGACGGGTTTGACAATGGCATGGCTAATGTTCTGGCATAAATGAATGGCTTCTTGTTTTGAAACCGGCTTGTTTTCATAATAGAAATACCCATTCATTCTTTTAAGGATAGTATGCGGGTGCTTTACATTGGGAAGAAGTATATCTGTCATGTTTTTGTCAACGTATGCTTCACGATACGCCATCCTGTTGGCTCTAGGAAGCAACTCCATAGTGTACAGACCCTTCGGAACATATTCCTTGGAATAAACACCTGTACGGGAGTAAAAATACTCGTGTGAGTTTAGGGATATTTTTCTCCCAATAAGCCCTTTATAGAATTCTTGTATTTCTCTTTTTTGAGCTTTAGTGAGTTTCTTCTTATCCGAAAGCTTATTGTATTGATTCTTTATAAATAAATCAAGATAAAAAGAAGACACTTTTCTCCTGATTTTTTTTACTATTCTACCAACGGAATAATAGCTTTTCTTAGCAGATTCTCTACTCATTTCACAAACAATATTATTTGAATATCAATTGATTATAATCTTTGAAGACATCTAATTCAACAATTATTTCAAACTATTTCAAAGAATAATATAGATATCTAGTCGATAGCAATGAAAGGACTAGAATTAATTCTGCCAAGTTCGGGGAAATATTTTTCAATATGCTTTAATCCTCCCACAGCTGCCTGCGTTCCAGACACTTCCCACAAGCTGTTACCTTCAATGAAAACAGGTCCATTTGGAGTTATAGCTATATCCCAACCAACAGAATGTATCCTATAAAGCTTTGAGTGCAATACTTTTGCCATTTCAACAGCTTCTTTGAAAAATGGTATTTCAAATCCTTCAAAAACAACACCATTGTCTGGTTGCTGATAAACCAGCTTTCCATTGTCTGGCTGCTGATAAAGTGCCTTTCCATGTGATGGTTTGATAATGCCTTTTTTCATTAATTTTCCTGTATCCATATCAATACCGACAAATACACCACCCTTTGCACAATTATCGACACGACTTCCCTCTCTTCCGATACGCAGTCCTGCCCTAACAGCAATGATTTCTTCAATTGGAGTAATCAAAGTGACTAAACGTATGGTGTTCACCGCAGTCGAACACAACTTATTCAACTCAGGATGCTGTATGATTCTTTCCTGAATGATGTAACTTGACTCTGTAAATGTCTTTACTAGATCACTCTTTGAAGAAATCAATTCGTCATTGACATATACTTTAGAGTCTTGCACCTTGATGCCAAAAGCTCCATCCCCTAATTGACCGTCCATTTGTTTTGCAAAAGCATCCATGTCATGATTAAGAATTGATGAAACATCTTCGCCATAATGATATTCATCATAAAATAACTTCCCATTTTTAGTGTAATAGAGGATTTTTGGGGTAGGGAGGTTTAAGCTTTTAAGAAAAAGGTAAAAATAAAACTTATCAGAAACAACACAATTGGCGGAGCATATTCTTTTATTACGATCAAAATAATTATTGATCTTAAACATTTTGTTTAAAAATGCATTTTCATATACAATATACTCATCACAAATCCTCTTGCGATCCATACTTTTTCTATCAAATCCATATGGAAAATAATACCTTTCCATTCCCCCGAAATTCCAAATGAAAAACAATTGATCGCAGAAAACTTGCCATGTTGACTTATGGGGTTCATCAGGATAATATGTTTTTCGTTTGCAAATTGATTTCGCATAAACAATTAGTTTTACTGTCGCTTTCGACTTCCTTAATAAACTAACCATAATGATTATTTGAATTGATTTACATTATCACAATCTGTGATTCAAAATAGAATCAGTTTTCTTTTCGTTAAAAATGAATACCACTCTTCACTTTACTTTGTTAATATATAAGAAAAACGGAGTGTGTATTTAGTAATGATATACCATCGTATTTTTCCTGTTCCAAATTTCACTTATTATCCTTTCGGTCAACTCACCATATCCAGTTCCGCAAGCCGTCTGACTCGGGCCAGGTCTTCCATTCCATTCTATCAAGACGGGTTCGCCTTCTTCGTTTATTGAAATATCCCAACCTATCACATCAAACAACGGAAGAGAATAATGCAACCGCTTGACTGTTTCAACTGCTTTTTCATATGATGGGACAGCGTATCCTTCAAGTACAACACCTGTATCCGTCTTCTCTATCATATCGTCTCCTGCCTTTCCGAAAGCATATTTGCCAATCGTTCCATTTGGAGAAATCTTTGCACTCATTCCTCCGGCACTTTGATTGTCTATCACCTGTCCTTTTCTACCAATTCTTATCACAGCATACACCAACAGAACCTCCATTCCTGAACGAAATGTTGCCATTCTTAGTGTATTAACAGATGTTGGATTCAATGCACTAAGTCTTTCATGCTGTCGGACTGCCTCTTGGATAAGAAAATCCTTTTTGTAATGGTTAAACACTTCTTCTATAGACTTCCCGTCCCAATCCGTCATCCCATTTGTAACAATTAGTTTTTTAACGCCATTACCTTTCATTTCCATGGATGGTTTAATGATTACTTCACCGAGATTACGACAAAGTTCCACCGCTTTTTCTTTGCTTACCGGCTCACCTTTAAAATAAAAATAACCATTGATATTCTTCAAGAAATAAAAGGGGTGTTTCACACCTGGAAGTAAAATATCATCCAAATTCTTATCAGAATACGAATAATAATGATCTATCCTATTCATTCGACCAATAAGCTCTGATTGGAAAAAACCCATTGGAATATACTCTTTTGAATACACTCCAGTTCGAGAATAGAAATATTCATGATCTGTAGTTGATACCGTCTTTCCTGTCAACTTCTTATAAAAGTCAATAATTTCTTTTTTCTGATCCTTGGTCAAAGTTCTTTTTGTTTTAACTTTAGACAGACTTTTCCGCACTTGTCGTTCTTTCGATTTCATATACTGCGAATAGGCATATTTACACTCAAGTCTATTCATCAACTTGAAAAAACGAATTAATATAAATCGAATGCCGCGAGTTATTATATTCTTCATATAGTTACTGTCTTTAATTCAAAATTTGCTTTTCATTCTTTTTACTCTCTTGTGATATCAAATAGGAAATACTATTTGATCATTATTTGTTCTGTTCACTTCGAATGGCTCTATGAATTCTGTATCGATTAAAGTCATATTAAGTATAAACATTATTTTTTACATTTTAATAAACAAAAACTGCATGTGGACTAGATATTAATCATGCTTTTCTTGTTTAACATTTCATGTATTAATTATCTTCAACTTCTGTTACTTTAATCTAAAATATCTATGATAGACATCTTTATTCAATGTATCTATCCTCTGTATTTCATCAGCAGACAATTCAAAATCAAACACATCAATGTTTTCAAGTAGATGTTTCTGACTACTCGCCTTTGGTACAACTGAAATATCCTGCTCAATTACCCATCTTAAAATAACCTGAGATGGTGTTTTTCCATATTTTTTTGCTATACCAGCGATAATTTCGTTTTCCAACAAATCTGTTGCAGCAACAGGATTTTTCTTGGTTGTTCCAAAAGTGGCATAAGCCTCCAATCGAACACCTTTCCTCTTACAATACGATATAATCTCTTTGTTTGTATTATATGGGCTTATTTCAATTTGATTTATCATGGGAAGGTCATTCAACTCTGCTTCATACAACTCAAAATCGCTTTTGCTGAAATGACAAACACCTATGCTTTTTACATACCCTTCATTGTATAGTTTTTTCACCTCTTTTCCCCAGTATTTATAGTATTTCGGAATTGCAGCATGTAACAAATACATATCCACATAATTTGTATGTAATCGCTCCATTTGTTGAAAAAGTGCAGTGCGTAGACTCTGCTTTCTAATTGGCAATTTCTTTCTACGCCCCATAAAACTAACACTCTGATACAAAGACCCAACATCCATTTTTGTTGTGATGAAAAGATCATTACGAGGTATTCCTATCTCAGAAATGGCCTCACCAATCACTTCTTCATTTTTGTAATACCGTGCAGTATCAATTTTTCGATAACCACATTCGAAAGCCTTCTGTAGCACAGAGCGCATCTCTTCATTTGGAATTTTATAAGTTCCAAGTCCAACTAAGGGAATTTGAACCCCATTGCTTAAAGTTCCGTAAAGCATAATTATATTACCAATTATTACATTCTGCGTTTTATTTCATAAAACTCTTTGGCAACACCTTTTCCTGTTACCATTGGAGTAAGAATACCTGGCGATGTGTTTGCTTCTACAATTATCCAACCCTTGTCAGTGTGTGCTAAATCCCAACCAATGAAGCGCAAACCACCAACCTTTGTTGCCAAATGCCGAACCAATTCGCAGGCTTGTTCCCAGTCTGGCACCTTAAATCCTACAAGTGAGACACCCGTGTCCGGGTGCTCAGTAAATTTGTGTCTTTTCACATCACCAGCAGCTACAGCATACCCATTGTCATCTATCACAGAAAAACATCCCCCGAAGTGTGCATTGTCAACTACATTTCCACTTCTGCCATAACGTAATATACATTGCCAAATCACAACTGAATCTTTGCATCTAATGGTGTTAAGGCGCAATGTGTTGACCGACTGTGGATGAAATCTTGCCAAAGCATCACTTTGTTTTATGATTTCCTCGGCAATAAAGGGATAGTCAGGAACCTTACTTTCTCCAAAATTAAAGACTTCAACTCCAACCCCACTATTTTTTCTTAATGGTTTAATGATGATCTTATTATTTCTTGCGCAAAAATCTTCAAACTCTTTTCCAATTGCAGTAGGATCATTTACCAACATGCATTCACGCCCATAGTATTCTTTAAATCTCTCATAACATTCATACTTATTACCTATTATATGAATGTCAGACTTGAGGTTGTACATATCATCAAAGCGAAATAGTTCGCTTTTTGGCAACATGCTTTTTTTTGCCGATTTTGTAATCATGTCAAAACTCTGTTCCCAATATTGATTAGGAGAAATATCTTTAACCAGATACCAATGTTTCATATCCTTCTCAATCCATTTCTTTTGTGAGTCAGTTTTATCACTAAAATGATCGTCACAATAGTTTCTTATTACGTTTTTCATACTTCTATGGTATGAATACAATCGGTAAATGTAGGTGTTTTTTAATTTTTTATTATACATAACGCTATCAACTATTTTTATTAGCCCTTCTTTAATTTTTTGATTAGATTAAATTTATCTGGAATAATAGTCAAAAAATAGGTATAAGCTTCGGGCTTAAAAATGAAAGACCAACCCAAATATATCACAGCATATACACCTGCTTTTACCAATCCGTCCGGATACATACTCAGATGAAGCAAATGTCCAACTCCATAACTGACCACTGCTGCTACAAATGAAGCAATAGCCACTGGGAGCAAATCATGAATCTGCCTCCAGTATTTATAACCTATATATTTGGAAACCATACCAATATTCACAGAATAGGAAAACCAGGAATTGAAAACCACACCAGCCAACAATCCCTTCATCCCAAAAAACATCATTCCCAATACGACTGCACTAATTCCTGCTATACGTTTCAACAAAGTCCAACCGAACAATGATTTACTCTTTCCGACGGCAGAAATAGCCAATAAATTTGCTGACTGCAAACAACTCGCCAATCCCGCAAAACAAAGCACTTGAAAATAAGGAATACTTTGCAACCAACGATCAGAATACAACAAAACAAATATTGGCTTTGCGCATAATAACAATATAAACATCAAAGGGAATGTAATATAAGCCAAAGTTATAACTAATCTCTTTATCATATTTGACAACGCAACTAAGTTATCCTGCACTTCGGCATAAAGAGGATAAGTGACTTGTGTCATAACACTAGAAATACTATGGGAAGCTAAATCTTCTGTGCTTATTGCTTTTGAATAATAACCCATAGTAGATGGATTATATATTTTTCCTATTAATAATCCCTGTATTTTTTCACCAATTCTTTCAATAAGACCTGTCAATAATATATAGAATCCAAAACTGAACAATTCTCTGAAAGACTTCTTTGAGAAAATCCAACTGGGACGCCACTTCACATAAAACCAAAATATCAATGAATACATTGCAGAACCTATCAAATGTTGCGCCACTAAAGCCCACACGCCAAATCCCTTATATGCCAAAAGGATAGTAATACTTAAATTGACAATGGTAACAATTATTGTAACTATGGACAAAAGTTTGAAATTGAGTTTTTTCTTTAATTGATTCCGCTGAATAAGATTTAATGCATGTGTAAATAATACTATCCCATTTACCCTTAATACGGCACAAAGTATAGGTGTATTATAAAAGCGAGCAATAGCAGGTGCACTAAAGAAAAGTATTGCATACATCACTATAGCCATGCCCAAATTCCACCAAAAAATGGTAGAATAATCTTCCTGCGTTGGTCGCTTTTTCTGAATCAAAGCCGAGCCAAAACCGCCATCAATGAAAGTATCCGCCAACACCATAAAGATGGACAACATGCCAATGCAGCCATAATCGTAAGGCGTAAGCAATCGTGCAAGAATAATGCCCGATATGAAGGATACGAACATCGTCGAGTACTTCTGCAACGCTGTCCACACCATGCCGGAGGCGGCTTTTTGTTTTAGGGTTTTCGCAGACACGTTAACTTCTATATATTTTGTGCCATTTTACCCAGATCGTTTTCCTATTTCATTTCATCTCATCTACCTTCGGCAAAATCCTTCAAATAATCGAATCTCGGAGTCAAAACTCCGTCTTTCAAGATCATCGAACGGTCAATCACCTCAGAATGTTCACTCTTCAACAAGGGTTCGAACACATGTTTGGTCAACATTTCACCGAAATAGGCACTGGTGTCCATCGCCAAGGCATTGGGACAAGTATCAACCGCCATCACGGAGATGTTGCCGGGCGACGAGAAAGCTGGTTCGTCTTGCTCAGTCATCGGATTGTAATCATAGTAAGGTTCATAGTGCGTGGCGGGACGAACTGTTGACTTAATACTACCCTTGATGTCACAAGTCACATCTCCAATCATGCGGATGCACATGTCTTTGTTGCGTAAATCTTCTTCGCTCAAATAGACTGGCGCTTCCGGTCCCCAAAAATGGGCACACACCAACACGTCGGTTTTCTTTGCCCAACGCATAAAGTCGCTTTCGTATTCTTTGGCGTTATGTGTGAAATCATTCCATGAGAAGCTACCGCCGTCCATACGTTTAACCAAACGGTCTACATCTGCCACACAGTATGACAATGTGTCGATAGGAGTGTCAGAGAGATATTCTTCTTCTGTCATTTTATGGGCACCTATGTTTTCCAACACGTGCTGTGCGCCTTGGGAGACTCGACCTGCACCGGTGACCAACAACTTCACCTTGGGCAATTCCACAGCTTTTAAAGAGTCCAACAGCTGCGTCAACGTAAAACGGCGGTCGGGCTTGGGCAACTCGTACAATTTATGTTTCAAGCCATAACCACGCAGTGTATAATACACACCTACCACTCCAGCCCACCAACCAAAAGCGCAAACGCGAATGTTGTTGTCATCGACGAGGTATTCGTAATCGCAGAAAGTGATGTGCTTCTGCATGAACGCCTGCAATAATGGACGGTTATATTCCTGCATCTTGGCGATATGACCAAAGAAGAAGTAATGTTTGTTCGGTATCAGGCTTTCAATCTTCGCCTCCTTGATGCCAAACAGAACATCGCAGTCTTGCAAATTATCAACTACTTTCACGCCTTCGGCGCGATACTCGTCATCCGAAAAGGCACGGATGTCGCTGGCTTGCACTACGATTTCGTGTTGAGGAAATCTCCTGTTCAGTTCCGCCACCTGTTTGGGGGACAAAGCCACACGATTATCTACAGGGGTCTTGGTTTCTTTGATTAAGGCAATTTTCATTATATGGTTCTTTTATTCTATTATAAATCAAATCTTAGTTACTTCCTCCACCACCATCTTCTGCGTCCGCAAAATCATGGTGCCCCATGTGAGGCCGAGGCCGAAGGAGGAACACAGCAGAGTCAAAGGACGGGATTGCAACTCCTCACGGAGATTGTATGTCATCAGCATCGGCACGGAAGCACCTCCTAAGTTACCGAACTCCTGCAAATCGTATGGGGTCTTCTCCAACGGCAGTTTCAGTTTCTTCACGATACGATCTACAATCAACTTATTGGCCTGATGGATAAGAAAATAATCCACATTCTCCGTGGTAAGCTCGTATTGCTCCATCATCTTCTTGATGCTGATGGGCGGTTTTGAAATGGCGAACGAAAACACATCCATGCCGCTGATCAGAGTATCTTTGGGGGCACGAACAATGCCGTTGCCGAAATCCTCTTCGATAAACGATTCCGCAGTGATAGGATGCCGGAATCCGCCATGAGGCGTGATCAAAGCCTCATAACCCGAACCGAGAGTGTTGAACTCTATGACAATATCCTCTGCCGTTGGATCGTACTCCAACGCCATCGCCGTGCCGCTGTCACCAAACAGAGGCACACGGCTCTTGTCCTTCAGCGAGCCCATGCGCAATGCTGTATCTCCCACCAACAGCAAAGCACGTTTCACCGTACCCGCACTGAGCAGGTTGCCCGCTACGGTGATGGCATACATACTGCCACAACAACCCATCGGAATATCCAACACGAAAGTGCTCGTCGGCAAGCCCAAACGATGTTGCAGGATACCCGATGTCGGGGGCGTTTTGTAGTCACCCGTCACCGACCCGAACACCAGCACATCAATGCTCTCCTTCTCCCACCCCAACGCGGCCAGCAAACGTTCGGCTGCATCGAAACACAAGTCGGAAGTGCAAATGTCATCAGAACCGATGTAACGATTCTTGATGCCAACGGTGTTGTCGAAAATATCAGCTTCTTCTTGAGTGAAGATATCGAAGTCGGCGGTCTTCACCGCATGGTTCGGAACAGTGCCTGTAACACCGCGCACCGCCACATTCTTGATTTCCCAAAGTGCCATTACAATTCTATTTCGTATTTGCCAAGGATGGTTTTGGCGTTATCGTATGAGGTGAACTCGAGGATGTCTTCAGGATCAAGCATGATGTCAAACGTGTCCTCCACAGCGGTCGTGAGGCTCAACTGGCGCACACTATCCCACCCTTCCACGCTTTTGTTGTCAAACTCTGTTCCCAAAGCCGAAACCTCGACTCCGAAAACTTCGCAAAAAATCGCGTTCAACTTTTCTAAATTTGTCATTGTTGCCTATTCTTGTTTTTATATCAAAATTATCTTAAGTTCTGTCTAATTCTAAGTCTTAGTTTAAGTCTTAGTTTAAGTCTTAGTTTAAGTTTAAGTCTAAGTCTAAGTTATTGATTAACCACCTTCCCCGCCTCGTTGCGCAAAATGGCGTCAACGAGCTGTATCTCTATGTTCTTATGGAAAAGATGTGTTTTCTCTTCTATGAATCCAGGAAGACTATCAACGAGTTCAGGTTTTGTGATCAAGACAATGAGTTTCTCATCGTTGCCCTTGCAGTAGCAGTCTATGCCGTATTCGGATTTTATGAGATTTTCCACTTCGTCCAGGCCGATGCGCAGACCGAATATCTTCAGGAAACGTTTAAGACGCCCAACAATAAAATAACAGCCATCGGCATCGCGCCGTGCCAGGTCGCCGGTATGCATCACACCGTGATTCTCATCCCCCTTCAACAAATCCTCCTTGCTATTGGCATAACCCAACGTGACGTTTTCGCCACGATAGACCATCTCGCCAGTCGCTTCTCCCTCAAAAGACTCAACACCGTTCTCGTCCACAATGGACAACTGCCCTCCGGGTTCCGCCATGCCAATGCTACACGTTTTCTCCATGGCCAATTCAGCGGGCAGATAGGCCATTCGCGCCGTGCACTCCGACTGTCCGAAGGTGGCGATGAACTTTTTGTCCTTGTCGTGGGCATATTGCGCCAAAGCGCGGAACATCTCCTCCGTCAACTTGCCGCCGCCCTGCGTGATGATGCGGAGATTGGGCAAATCCATCCTCGTGAAACGCATCTTCATTAGCAGCTCGTAACTGTATGGGACTCCTGTGAAACTCGTCGCCTCTTTCAGCATGGCCCAGAAGCCTCTATCCAACAAGGAGCGGCCCGACAGCAACAAAGTGGCTCCTGCCAACAGATGGCTCGCTATGACGGAGAGCCCCATAGTGTAGTGCATCGGCAGGATGGCCATCGCTTTTTCCGTGCCGTCCATCTCGAACATCCGCCGCACATTGTCGGCATTGGCCTCAATATTGTGCAGACTGTGCCGCACCAGCTTAGGACTCCCTGTGGAACCCGAAGTGGGCAACAGCAGAGCAAGGTCGGGATGCATGTCAACAGGTTCGTTTCCCGTCTTCAACAAAGAGTAGCCATGAGATCCGAACACCTTTTCACCTCCCAACTTCTCAACCATGGCGTCAGGTGCCCATAGATATTCGGGCTGATAACGCTCGAACAATGCCGTATAAAGGCTCTCTTCCGTCCTGGCGCTCAGGATGAGCGGCACGACACTGTTGGAAAGGCAGGCGACATAGCCCAACAGTGAACCGTTGCAATTCTCAGCCATCAGGAATATCAGCGACCGCTTCGGCAGATGTTTTGCAAACTCCTCCGAAAAATCACAAAGATCGCCGTATGTCAACTGCTCACCACTGTCATCAATGACTGCAACCTTATTCCGATCTTTCCTGTCTAAATCCAAGAACATTTTTCCAACTATTTCAATATAACAAATCCTTGCTCCCTACGCTACCAAGCTCTTGTCCCTATCGGGGGCGTTTAAGGAATTAGCTTTACCACTAACTACTAACTGCTAACTGCTAACTAAATAGAGGCGCAACCGTCCACTCCCAATATGTGCCCGCTAATGTAGGAAGCCCTGTCGGAAGCCAGGAAAGCCACGGCATTGGCCACATCCTGCGGGGTACCGAGACGTCCTAAAGCAATACGGCTGATACGCTGGTCTATTTTATCGCCGGAAGCCTCATAGAGTTCCTCGAAACGCTCCGTCTTGATGATGCCCGGGGCCACCGCGTTCACTCTGATCTGCATAGGAGACAATTCCTTTGCAGCTGATTTTGTAGCGGAGATGACGGCACCTTTTGTGGAGCTGTAGGCCACCTGTCCGGGGGAACCGACCACGCCAGTGACAGAAGCTATATTGACGATGCTGCCGCCGCCCGTGCGGGCCATCAATCGCGAGGCAATCTGCATTATGTCGATGACGGCGAACACGTTCACGGCGAACATCTTCTCCAACATCGGTTTTGTCACCATACCCAATTTCTGGTTCTGGATGATGGCGGCGTTGTTCACCACCACGTCGATCCGGCCTTCGGTCTTGTGGATGGACATCAGTCCGGCCTTCACAGCGGCGGTGTCGGTCACATCCATCACCATAGGGACGATTTTGGTATCGCATTCCGCGGACTTTTCCGCCGCCCATGGTTCCATATCGCCCATAGCGAGGTCAGCGGCATATACCACCGCACCGTCGGAGGCAAGCTGATTGGCAATCACACGGCCGATGCCACGGCCTGCGCCAGTGACAAGGCAGATTTTTCCTGATAAGAGTTTTTCCATAAATGCTTAACTTTCTTAACCTAAAGTCATTCCACCATCAATTTTCAGTGCGGTACCCGTCACAAAGGATGAGGCATCGGATAAAAGATAGGCGATGCCGAAAGCGATATCCTCTGGTTTAGCAAAACGCCTGAGCGGATAGTTTTGCATCTCGCGTTGTTTTTCCTCTTCGGTAAATCCGCCAATCAAAGCAGTCTCAACCATACCTGGGTTCACACTATTACAGCGGATTCCTTTAGGACCCATCTCCAATGCCACCGTACGCATGAAAGCATCAATACCGCATTTCGTTGTAGCATAAATGGCATTGCCTATAGACACGCGATAAACCCCGGCTGCACTAGCTGTGAACACGATAGAACCACCCTTGTTGATTTTTTTCTTCTTCAGCAAAGCCTTCGTCAGAAGAATGGGGGCGTTCAAGTTGACACTTTGGATTCGCTGGAGTTCCTCGTTAGTGATGAAAGGGACGGGGACAAGTCTCATCACGCCTGCGTTGCAGACCAAGCCATCCAAAGCAGGGCAAGACTCAACCAATGCTTTGAGACTCGTTTCGTCTGTTAAATCAGAGGGAAAGGCTATATGGTCACCATTTGAAGCATGTAGCAAAGACTCTAACACATTTTGCAAAGACTCCTCTCGAATATCTGTAAGTACCACGCGTGCCCCAAGACCAACAAGCGTTCTTGCAGTTTCGCTACCGATACCACCCGCAGCACCGGTAATAAGGATGGTCTTACCTTCCAAGGAAAAAGGATTGTTGCTCATCAGCTTAGTTTTGATTGCACCGTTTTAAACAGATCTTCAATGGTTTCTGCGTTACGAATATCCGCTGCCAGCAAAGTGACATCAAATTCCTCGTCCACCATCGCAATGACCGATAATGCAATCAACGAACTCCATTCATCCAATTCTTTGAATTTCACATTTGCACTCAAGTCCTCAATCGGAGTGTCTTCAAATTGCTCAGCAAACTTTTCGATAAAATTTTTAATTTCCATATTCGTTATTTTCAATTATTTAACAACAGGATATTACATATCTTTTTAAATGGCATTGTCGCTATTATTTCTTTCAATCCTCAACCCAATTTCAGCACAAGAATCTGTTTTGGGTTCAGAACTAAGACTCACTGCCCAAAAAGCTAATAAATAAATATAGGAAGTGTAATACATCCATCCTCTATGCAGATATACCAGAAACAAGCATATTGCTAATGATAATGCTAATTTCAATTTCGCCTTTCGAATAATTAAGACAGAAGGTATAATGCTTAACAAAAGACCGATTAAGCCCATATATAATATAGTACCTCTGTAATCAGAGAGAGCAGATGTTGTATCCCTAAAACCTGTTCCAAATAAATAATCATCTGCTTTTAAATCATAATAACGAATTAAGGAGTAATTGCCGGCTCTTGCATCAAGTGCAGCATCCAAAGATCCTGTTCCGTCAAAACCTTCATAAACACTCTCCAGATTTCTTTCGAAAAACAAATATGTGAAACTATCTTTTACATGTTGTGGCAACACAACAAAAGTTATGGCAGAAGCGATGAAAAACGCTGCGAGATAAGGCACCGTTTTTCGGAAAGTACTTATTGAAAATAAGTTAAAAATTTCAACAGACAAAAACATCACCCAAAATGCTGACGAGAATGTAAAAAATCCACCTATAACGAACCATATATTTCTTTTTCGCAGCACATACCAATCAATTAAATAAAACAATCCAAGAAACACCGCCCAATGCCCAGGTTCTTGTACAGGGCCACAAGCTCTGCCACTAATTCCAAAACCTGAAGTATAAGTTGTGACAAAAACACCATACACGTAATAACCAATACCTTTACTTCTATGTAAATCCGAGGCTCCCTCAAATGTAAAATGTGGCAGATAACTCAACACGCCGATAACTGACAATATTGAGACCACGCTCGAACCTATGGCAAAGAACACAATTACTTTCCTTAGTATGAGGTACCAATTACCAAGAGCTGCTTTAGGCCAAAAAAGTAAAAGTAATAGCGGTATAAAATTAAACAATTTATTAATCAACACATTTGGATTGCCAACAAAACTAAGCAACCAAGGAATATATATCAACAAAGACAATAAAATAGGTAGATTGTAAGAAGTAGCTCTGAACTTTTTATATAGCATTATTGAGGCATAAAAGATACCCAGCCATGAACCTACGCGAATAACTCCACCAAAATCCCACCATAGGAAAAAGGAATCTATGCACACAAAGAACCATAAGGTCCCCAACCAAGGGATTACTTTTTTTTCAAGTGTACTTTGGGTCATAATGCGACAAAAGATGATTTCATATAGAGCAAGACAATTCTCACCTCCCCCTATACATCTCCTCGTAATACTTCTGGTATTCCCCGCTCGTCACATTGTCCATCCAGTCCTGGTTGTCCAAATACCAACGGACGGTTTTCTCAATGCCCTCTTCGAACTGCAAGCTCGGCTCCCAACCCAACTCCTTCTGGAGTTTCGTGCTGTCAATGGCGTAGCGCATGTCGTGGCCGGCACGGTCGGTGACGAAGGTGATGAGGTTCATGTCTTCGCCCTCTGCCCTACCCAACAAGCGATCCACCGTATTGATGAGCACTTTGATGAGGTCGATGTTCTTCCACTCGTTGAAGCCACCGATGTTGTAGGTCTCCGCCACCTTGCCTTCGTGAAAAATCAGGTCGATGGCACGGGCGTGGTCTTCCACATAGAGCCAGTCGCGCACGTTCTCGCCCTTGCCATAGACAGGCAGCGGCTTTTTGTGGCGGATATTGTTGATGAACAACGGAATCAGTTTCTCGGGGAACTGATAGGGACCGTAGTTGTTGGAACAATTAGTGACAACCGTCGGCAGGCCGTAGGTATCATGGAAGGCCCTCACAAAGTGATCGCTGGCTGCCTTCGCCGCACTATAGGGACTGTGCGGCAGATATTTCAGGTCCTCGGTGAAGAACTTGTCACCGTATGCCAGATGGTGCTTGCCGCTACTGGCCTTCGTGCTGAAAGGAGGTTCAATACCTTGGGGATGCGTCAGTTCCAGAGCTCCATAGACTTCATCGGTGGAGATATGGTAAAACCGTTTGCCGTCATATTTTTCGGGCAACGATTCCCAATACAGTTTCGCGGCCTGCAACAAGGACAGCGTCCCCATCACATTGGTCTGCGCGAAGGTGAAGGGGTCTTTGATAGAGCGATCCACATGACTTTCGGCGGCCAAGTGGATGATGCCATCAACATGCTCGTCCTGCATCAGCTTATAGACACCCTCGAAATCGCAGATGTCCATCTTGACGAACTTATAGTTCGGTTTTCCCTCAACATCCTTCAAATTAGCGAGATTCCCTGCGTATGTCAACTTGTCAAGGTTGATGATTTTATATTCGGGATATTTGTTCACGAAAAGGCGAACAACGTGGCTGCCGATGAATCCGGCGCCGCCGGTGATGATGATGGATTGTTTCATTTAATTATGAATTATGAGTTATGAATTATGAATTGAACCTTTCCTAAAAGTGTCGGAGGTGATGTCTTCTTTGAGTTCATCGATGACACGGAGTAGGTATTGTCCATACTGGTTTTTAAGCATCGGCTGAGCAATTTCACGCATACGCTCTTCCGTGATCCAGCCGTTGCGGTAGGCAATGCCTTCAAGGCAGGCGACTTTCAGACCCGTGCGTTTTTCGATGACTTCCACGAAAGTGGAGGCTTCCGAGAGACTGTCGTGCGTACCCGTATCCAACCAAGCGAATCCACGTCCAAGAGTTTGGACTTTCAGCTCGCCATCTTCCAAGAACCGTTGGTTCACCGTGGTAATCTCCAGCTCACCTCTCGCAGAAGGCTTGATGGTTTTGGCCACGTTTACCACCTTGTTAGGATAGAAATAGAGCCCCACCACCGCATAATTGCTTTTAGGCACCTTGGGCTTTTCCTCTATGCTCAAGCAGTTGCCGTTTTTGTCGAATTCAGCCACGCCATAACGCTCGGGATCAGCCACCCAATAACCAAAGACCGTGGCCTTTGACTCATTCTCGGCCGCGCACACAGCGTCACGCAACATTTTCGTGAATCCGTTTCCATAGAAGATATTGTCGCCAAGCACAAGGCAAGCACAATCATCGCCAATAAACTTCTCACCGATGATGAACGCCTGAGCCAATCCATCCGGCGATGGTTGTTCTGCATATTCGAAATGCACGCCATAATCGGAACCGTCACCCAAAAGCCGCTTGAATCCCGGCAAATCGTACGGGGTTGATATAATTAGTATATCCCGGATTCCTGCTAACATCAGCGCTGAAATCGGGTAATAAACCATCGGTTTGTCGTAAATGGGAAGCAACTGCTTGCTGACCCCCTTGGTGATGGGGTATAATCTGGTGCCGGAGCCGCCGGCGAGAACTATGCCTTTCATGCTAATTATGAATTAAGAATTATGAATTATGAATTAAAAATGCAGATTGTAGAATATGAGTCTGTTGGGTATTTTAAGTTTATGTCTAAATTTATGTCTAAGTTTATGTCAGTCTCGTTTGAAGATGTCACGGGTGTACACTTTTTCCGCCACATCGTCGAGGCAAGCATCATAGCGGTTCGCAATAATCGCCTGAGAGTCATGCTTGAACTTCTCCAAATCGTTGACAACAAGGGAGCCGAAAAACGTGCTGCCATCAGGGAGTGTCGGTTCATAAATGATGACTTTGGCTCCTTTGGCTTTCACCCGTTTCATGACACCCTGGATGCTGCTTTGGCGGAAGTTGTCGCTGTTAGACTTCATCGTGAGCCGAAAGACCCCGATCACGCACTCCCGTTCATTAGCAGCATCATAGTCACCGCGATTGTAATAGTCATAGTAACCGGCTTTCTTTAGAACCTGGTCAGCGATGAAATCCTTGCGCGTGCGGTTACTCTCCACAATGGCCGACATCATGTTCTGCGGCACATCAGCGTAGTTGGCCAACAGCTGTTTGGTGTCCTTGGGTAAACAGTAACCACCGTAACCGAAGCTGGGGTTGTTGTAATGCGTACCAATACGCGGATCCAGACACACCCCGTTGATAATATCCTGTGTGTTAAGGCCTTTCATTTCCGCATAGGTATCCAACTCGTTAAAGTAGCTGACTCTGAGCGCGAGATAGGTGTTCGCGAAAAGCTTCACGGCCTCCGCCTCGGTGCTACCCATATATAATATAGGTATATCCTCTTTGATGGCTCCCTCCTTGATGATAGCAGCGAACCGACAGGCTTGTTCCTCCAAATGGGAGTCATTCTGGTCATACCCCACAATAATTCTGGAGGGATAAAGGTTGTCGTAAAGTGCCTTGCTCTCGCGCAGGAACTCTGGCGCGAAGATGATGTTCGGTTTCCGGCCATCATGGGTGAATTTATCTCTCACAGCAACTGTGTAACCCACGGGAATGGTACTTTTGATGACCATTGTGGCCTCTGGGTTCACTTGAAGCACCTTTCCGATAACATCTTCCACCGCACTGGTGTCAAAAAAGTTTTTTGTGCTGTCGTAGTTGGTAGGAGCGGCGATGACCACGAATTCGGCGTCGCGGTAACCCGACTCCCAATCTAACGTGGCACGAAGCTGCAACGGTTTGTTGGCCAGATAATCCTCAATGTAGTCGTCTTGTATAGGAGACTTCTTGGCATTGATCAACTCCACGCGCTCAGGCACAATGTCCACAGCCGTGACGCAGTGATGCTGCGCCAACAGTGTGGCAATACTCAAGCCCACATAACCAGTTCCAGCAACAGAGATGTTCATTTTAATTATGAATGATGAATTATGAATAATAACTATGCCAAAGATCAAAAGCTAAAAGCCAAAAACTAAGAGCCGATTTCCAAGACCTTCTGCAGCCAAGATTTTTTGACTTTATAATCCCAGATTTGCAGTTGGCGGTAACGGTGAATATCGCTCCCGATGTAGTTATAAGCTCCCTCTTTTAACAGATAGTGTGCTTTTTTCACCGCATCGCCGCCGTATGCACCAGAGAGGGATGCGACATTAAGTTGAAATCGCAGTCCCATTTTCTTCAAGGGCGCGTAGTCACTTATTTTCATATACAAGTAACGCTCCGGATGTGCCAAAATGGGATAATATCCTTTTCGTTTGACTGAATCCAGTATATCGTACAGATCCATCGGAGGTGTGTAATAGGAGGTCTCCACCAACAAGGCGTTGCCCTCGTGACCGTGCGTGAGAAGGTCGTCTTTTTCCAGCCGGTCCAAGAAGAGGCCGTCCATCATATATTCGGCAGCCAGATTCAGTTGCACCGGACCCTGATAAGCCGCCTTCAGTTCGGCAAACCGTGCCTTTAAGCCTTCGGTCGTGTTCGGGATATCCTCCATGACGTGAGGGGTACACCAAACCTCTTTGATTTGCAGTTTCTCATACGCTGCCAAAATACTCAAAGAGGTCTCCATTTCAGAGACCCCGTCGTCCACTCCTGGAAGGATATGGGAATGGCAGTCAGTGGCGCCATCCCATACATCCGCAAGCTGTCTTTTTCCGAACCACATAATTATGCTTTCTCGTTAGTCTTATTGGAAGTACCGTTATCATCTTCATCGTGATAGTAGCTGCCATAATGGTAACCGTAACGGTAGCCGTAACGATAACCGTAACGGTAACCGTAGCGGTAGCCATAACGACCCTCATGGGAGTAGGTACCATTCAGTACCAAGCACATGTTGTTGTACTTATGCGACTCGTAAAGCTTGTCCAACTCCGGCAACATGCTGAGTTCCAAGTTTCCAGCACGTACAATGAAGACCGTGTAATCCGCCATACCGCTGATAATCTGGGTATCCGCCACAATGTCGATAGGCGGACAGTCGATGAAGATGTAGTCGAAGTCCTTACGCAGCTCCTTGACCATTTCAGCGAAGCGGTCGGTGGCGAGCAGCTCTGTCGGGTTGGGCGGGATTGTACCCACCGGCAGCACCTTCAGGTTCGGGTGTCTGCTGTTAATCGGCACCAGCACGCTGCGCACATCCTCAATCTTCTCAGCCAGGTAATTGCTCATACCGACGCGAGGACCATTCACATACTGGGACATGGAACAGTGGCGCATGTCACCGTCAATGACCAGTATACGTTTTTCCTTGATAGCCAGCGACATGGCAAAGTTCATGGTAATGAAAGACTTACCGCTTCCCGGATTGAAGGAGGTGAACATCAGCACGTGACAATCCTCCCCCTTGCACATAAACTCCACGTTCGTACGCATAACACGGAACGCCTCGTTGATGGTACTTCTGGACCCCGCTTTGACCACAATCTCGGCCAACTTGGCGTTGTTTTCCTTATCATCCTTCTTCTTTCCAAGAAGTCCTCTGATTATCAAATTTTTACGATTATTACTTTTGGCTGCCGCCTCTCCCGTAAGCGGGATTTCAGCGATAAATGGCACCTTCACATTCTTCAGATCATCTCGACCGCGCAGAGAGGTGTTCATCTGTTCCCGCAAAAAGATGATGACAATAGGGATAAGAAGTCCTAAGGCAAAAGCAACAAGGAAGATCATCATTTTTTTAGGCTTAATGGGACGAGACCCGCCATTCGGATGTTCAATAACACGATTATTATAGGCTGTGAACGCTTGGGAGAGCTCGTTCTCTTCCCGCTTTTGCAACAAATAGAGATACAAAGACTCCTTGACCTTCTGCTGGCGTTCCACCGAGAGGAGGTATTTGGCTTGGGTGGGACTCGCAGCCAAGTGAGCATTCACATTCTTTTCGGTGGAGAGGGCACTTTGCATCAGTTTATTTAAAGAAGCCAACTGGTTGTCCAACGATGTGATGACGGCAGCTCGCATGTCAGAGAGCTTTTTGTCCAAATCAAGTACCAGCGGGTTCTGGCTGCTACTGTTCGCCACCAAACTGTTACGTCGCATCATCATCTCGTTATATTTGGCTATTTGACTTTCAATGCCCATATTATCCAAACCCGAATTGACCGGCAACAACTGGTCGTGCGTGGCATCAGAAGCGAGAAAGTTACGAATATAACGTGTAATGGCCAAACGGTTATTGATATCCACAATGTTTTTGGTCACTTCGCGATTCTGGCCCAAATACATGGAAGAAACGGCATTCACATCGGGAAGGAGATTCGCACTTTTGTAAGAGGAGATATCATCATCCACATGTCCAAGGTCTCCTTCAATCACTTTCAAACGATCGTCAATGAACTGCGAAGTACTCAGGGTGATCTGGTTTTTATCCTTGAGCCAATTGCCGTTATAGACCGCAATCAACATGTTGATGATGTCATCCGCCCGTTTTTTGATCACATCCTCAACACTTATCGAGAGGACATCCGCTGTTTTATTCACCTGTGCCACTGTGATTTTACCAGACAAGGCGCGACAAGCGGAATTCATCGTGGAACGGGAAACATTGATTTTCGGCCAGGACTTCACTTTGAAATAGTCGGTTTTGTTCACCGCAATTCTGCCTACAGGAGTGGCAACCGTATCGCCGAGTTTTGCCGTTATTTTGTGAGAAGAGACACTCTCACCTTTAAGTTTAAAGTCAGAAAGGATGGCTTGGTTTTTCTCGAGTTTCATCACCAGCGAAGCATACTCTTCGTCCGTGAGATCCAAAAAGGAGACCTTCACCGGAAGTGTCTCGTCATAAAGGGTTGTCGGGCGAAACAACCCATCGGTCGTATAATTCACATCCAAGTTGAGGCGTCTTACGGTCTCCATCTTGTTGTCCATAGACTGAATCGTGATCAGTTCGTTCTGCACATTCACGTTCGTGCTCAACATCCCGACATCGGTGAAATCGGACACGTTAATGGCCGAACCTCCTTTTTTGTCCGCTTTTACCAGAATCTTGGCCGTCCGCTGATACACCGGGGGCGTCTTCAGAATATAGAAGGTGGCAACCGCCAGCATGATCAGAATAGAGATCACAAACCAGTACCAACGATTGAAGCACATATAAAGCCAGTCCTTCAGGACCACCTCTTGCGTTTTGTCTTCCAATATTTGACTTTGATTTTCCATGCTCTTATTAAGGATTATTTGTTAACGATGAAAATGGTTAATACAACTACTGTCTTGCTCTTTGTTGAATGAGCAATATGGTGGAAATGAGGGTGGTGATAGCAGAGGCCGTGGAAATCCAGAAGGAAGGCGAAGCGAACACATTTCCATTGGCCGTGGATTCACGAGCGCGCTTCTTGGTGGGTTCCACATAGATCATATCATTCTGGCAAAGATAGTAAACCGGAGAGTTCACCACCGAATCAATGGAGGTCATATCCACGGTGTAGGTCAAGACATTGCCCAAAGAATCGGATCTGAGCACCATCACATTCTGTCGTTTACCGTTAATGGTCATATCACCAGCTCGGCTTATGGCTTCAAGCAACGTCATTTTATCTGAATTGATGTTGTATTGGCCCGGAGTGCGCACTTCTCCAAAAATAGAATACTGAAGATTGGCAAACTCCACGGTGACAACGGGGTCGTTTACCAGGTTTTTTGAAATCAACTCGTTTTTAATGTAGTTAGTCAGCTCATTACGGGTCATGCCTGCAATATGCAAGGAACCTAATACAGGAAAATCAATGTTTCCTTCTTGGTCAATGGTATAACAAGAAACACCATGTCCATTTCCAGACATATTGGAATAAGTAGTACCTCCCACAGAACGGGTAATATAGGGAAGGTTGAACAGGGCTGTAAGCTCCGGGTCTTGACTGTTTACAACAATGGACACCTTGTCTTCCGTTCTTAATCGGATTTCCGGAGAGGGAAGTGCTATTCTCGCCGAGTCGGCGTTTATAGCATCCTGGAAATAGCTGATCTTCTTGTTTGTGGCGCAAGAGGCGAACAACAAGCATACCAAGGCGAAAAGGTATAATTTGTGATTTTTCATATAGGAGTAATTTAATTAATTTTCTCTAAAAACATGGACGGGATATAAGAGGTGGCCACCAGGGCGAGGCCCTCGACCGCCACCAACAGACGACGGTTCCCTTTGACGCGTTTGATGTAGCCCACGCAATCCTTGTAGGGTCCGTCCAACACCTTCACACGCTGTCCTTCCTTGTAGTTGACGCTTTCCACGTCAAGATATTCCAGACGGTCATCTTCCACAGAGGTGACCAGCATGAACACCCGCATCTCCTCCTCATCGACCGGGGAGGCTTTACGATTCCCGTCAGTCTTGTGACTGTAGAGCATCACCCTACCGTAAAAGGTCTTCTGTAGATCCCAGACCTGCTCTTCGGAGCAATGCACGAAAATCAGCGATGAGATAGCAGGTTTAAGTGTTTCCTTCTGCTTATCTTCCAGCAACTTATAGACTCTGACCTTCGGAAAATAGGTTTCCACCCCTTCGCCCCGAATATCCTTGTCTATTTCAAAAACCTTGTTGTAGAAGACTTTGAAAGCATACCAACGTTTTTCTTCCCCTTGTAGCGTCATGCGTTTTTTATATATTTCTTACTTTAATATATGCGTTTTAAATGGTACAAAAGCTATTATTCCCCCTCCTGAAAAGAGAGGTTCCACGGGAGATGCTGTACATCAACATACTGAAAACCAAACCCTTATGAACCCAAAAGGATATATATGGATTTCTCCCCATTTACAATAAAACCTAACGGCAAAGATAAACATTTTTATTAATAGATATTAGTAAATCGCATTTTTTCTGCCCGTTTTTTTTCAACAAAAAGTTGACAGGGCCTAACATTCCTATAACCCTCTTGTATATAAGGGGTTAAAAAGTGAAAGGGATTGAAAAAAACTACCGGTAGCGGGCTGCGTTTTCGGCATCGCCTAAACGGCTGTAAGCCTCATAGAGTCCTCTTCGGATGGACTGAATTTGGTCGGCTTCGAAAGCGAATGACAACGCTTGTTTGTAGTACTCCACAGCCTTGCCGGGATTCCCATCATGCAGAAACGCATCCGCCAGGGCCGCCAACAGAGCCGATGATTGCGGGAAAAGAGTGGTCAGATCCTCCTCCAAGTCAGTCAGTTTGCGCCACTGTCCGGACTTGGACACTGCCTCCGCAAAGGCACTCCAAAGGTCATAGTCCGTGTCGTCCTCTTGCAGCGCCTTTTCAAGATGCGAAACGGCCAGCTCGTATTGTTTCGACCTGAGAGCGGCCTCTCCCTGTTCACGATGACTGCCGCCACCGGAGATTTCGGGAGCGGATTCCGGTTGTCCGTCGACGGATTCCTGCCTCGTAAGCCTGTCAAGTCGGGACTGCACCTCGGCCGCCTTCTCGGGTGCTCCGGTTTTCGTGTAGCAAGTGACTAAACAAGCAAGGAATTCCGGATTATCCGGTATCTCCCGGCAGATCTTCTCCCACATTGGAGCGGCCTCCTTGTAATTCTCCGACCTCACGTACGCACGCGCCAACTCCACCTGATACCAGATGTTGTTCTTGTCCAGCTTCGCCGCCTGCCTCAATGCGTTTTCCGCTTCCGAGAACTGCTGTCGCTCCGCATAGATGCGGGAAATCATGAAATAGGAGGGGGCATGTTTGGGCGCCTCCGAAAGGATTCCCGAGAAAGTCTGGAGGGCCTCCTCATACTGGGCCGTGTAGTAGTGGCGCAGTCCCTGGTTGAACTGTTTTGTGATGGCACGCTCGGTGATGGCATCCTTGGTGTTGGATGCCGTCTTGCGGGTCTTCTTCGCTGGCTGTGCAATTCCGGAAAAGCACAAGGCGCATATCATCAACAAAACAAGCAACTTCCTCATAATCTGCAATTTTACTGTTTTCCGCTATGGCCGAAACCGCCGGCGCCCCGTTCGGTCCCCGACAGGTCGTCCAAAGAGGCAACCTCCACCAACTCCACCTGACGGAACTGGGCAACTACCATCTGGGCGATACGCTCTCCTGGCTGGATTTCGAAAGGTTCCTGCGAAAGATTGATCAGGATGACCCGGATCTCACCACGATAGTCGGCGTCAATGGTGCCGGGAGTGTTCAACACGGTGATGCCGTGTTTGAGGGCCAACCCGCTGCGGGGACGCACCTGCGCCTCACAATCGTCCGGCAACTCAATGAACAGTCCCGTCGGAATCAGCTTCCGTTCAAGTGGTTGCAGAACAACGGGTTCTGAGAGATCTGCACGTAAATCCATACCCGCTGCATACGCCGATGCGTACGCTGGCAATTCGTTATGGGATTGGTTGTATATCTTTACTTGCATTGGTTTAGAGTTTAAGGTTCAAGTCTAAGTCTAAGTCATTGCACAATCTTCCCTTCTTTCAGGGCGCGGTCGTATAGTTCCTGGATATATTGGTTGACGTACTGGGAGCGGCGTTGGTTCATGAGCAGCATGCCTGCTGCCGCGCGTTCTTCTTTGGTCTCGTTCACCGAACGCTGCGAACGGTAGTCCAGAATCACAAGAAGCACCGTGTTCTCCCCCACTTCTTTTTCGATCCGCAAGACACTTCCGTTGTATTTCTGCATATCGATCTGGAAGGAGATCTCGTTTTGCAGGTCGTCCAGATAGAGCCACTCATCGTCATCCACGAGATATTCGATGGAATCTCCCAGCATGGTCACCAGCGCTTCTTTTTTCGCGACGCGCTGGTCTTCGTTGAAGAGAATCTCCTTCACCAGGGGCAGTTTGTCTGAGCGGGTGGGCATCTTCACGTAATTCACCCGCACAATCTCCTTTTCAACCGTATAGCGGTCATCCAACGAACGGGCGAAATCCGAAATAGCCTGTTCCGAGACCGTGTTATTCGCGGTGTCGGTCATCCAAATCTTATCCAGATACCGCTGTATCAGCAGTGAATTCCGGTATTCGGTCAACTCACGGTCGAAGTTCTTCTCACGCGGGGAAAGACGGTGTTCCGCTTCATGCAGCACCAGTTTCTCCTTCACCCAGTTATCGATAAAGTCGCGCACCAGAACCAGGCTGTCCTCTTTCGATAGTCCAGACGGCATACCCGCTTGAACCTCAGAGGAATACAGCTTGTACTGATACACTTGTGCCACCACCGGATCGGCATTTCTGCGGCAGGAGGCACAGAGCACAAGAACAACGGAAAGAAGGGCAAGAGTGTGCTTCACGTTATCTTTTCAAAATGGAACGGAAAACATCCTCGTTGAGCTTCACGGGATACTTGCGGTGCAGTTCCTCGACCCATTCCTTCTCCAGTTTGTCCTGGTACTGGCTGATGACCACGGCACGGACCTCATCAAGAGGTTTGTACGGGTTCAGCGAGTCGCCGGTGGCAAACTGGGACTTGATCTGCTCGTAGAACAGCTCCGTGCCCACGGTGTCCTTAATAGCGGCATTCCACACTTTTGCCGAGTTGATCTCGTATATCATCAAGCCGTCATACACCTCGTTCACCACGTCGCGGTATTCGGGATATTTGGTCATCAACTGAGTACTTTCGTAACGCAACATTCTCTCTCCCACAAAGTTCGGGAAGACCTGGTCCAAGAAACTCGACATAGAGCCTTTCAGCTGCGCACCCTGGAAACGAGACAGATACCTGCCGAAATCAACGGCCGTAATGGTCTGATCCGCGAAAGAGCACATCGGCTTGAGTTTTTCAATCCCCTTCAAGGAATCGACGGCCACATGCTTAGACTGGAAATAATTGTCCGGCATTTTTTTCTTGAAGAATTTCAGCGCAGCCGCCTTCCCTTTTTCCTCGTAGTTATACTCCACCTTCAATTTCTCGACCAGCGACTCTTTGCTCTTCTTAGAACGGGCGTCGCGGGCCAGTCTGTTTTTGATCATGTACTTGAATTCATCATTCACCGTCGTGTAAATCACGGAATCCAGACGGAGGATATGCCATCCTATCGCGGAAGGGACGGGCTCGGAGATTTCGCCAGGTTTGAGATTGATGGCGGCATGCACATAATTGCCCGGGCGACGGTTGGGGGCAAAGGGCTCCATGCGACCGCCATTGTTCTTCGTGGCGGCATCATCTGAGCACTCCGCCGCGATGCTGTCAAACGAGGTGCCGCGCTGATACTTCTGCTTGATGTAAGCACATTTTTTGACCGCCTCGTCATGATTCGCCGTATTGTTCAACGCATTGGTGTCCCTTATAAATATCTGAGACACATACAGTTTCGCCACTGCCGGAATCTTGTCCTGCACATACACCAGATGGTAGCCGAACTGTGTGCGCACAGGCATCGACACTTGTCCCACCGGAGTTGAATAGGCCGCGGTTTCAAAAGGATAGATCATTTCCAGAACCGAGAAATAGCCCAATTCACCGCGGTTTCCGTACTGGATATGGTGCGTCTGCGGGTTGACGCGATCTTTCGCCGACTGGTCGTCGGAATAACGCATCGCAGCCTCGTTGAAGTCCAGCCCGCCTATGATTTCATCCCTGATTTTCATTATCTTATGATACGCTGCGAGCGTGTCTTTCGGAGAGGCGTCCTCAGGCACCATGACCAATATATGCGAGGCGCGCACATGATAGCGGGCGCGATCGGTGGTCTCTTCCAGAAGCTGGTCACTCACCTCTGTATCAATCAAATACTGCTGGGCATACTGGCTTTTATACGACTCCCATTCCCTTTGGAAGACTTTCGCCGTATCCAGCTTCATGGCCTTAGCCTCTTGAACTTTCATGCGGTAATCCGTGTAGAGCCGCAGGTACTCGCGCAAGTCCGACTCCGTAGCGTCTGACAGCATGCTGTTTTTCTGATACGCTTTGACAAAATCCGACTTCGTGACCGTTTCAGCCCCCACCGTCATCAAGACAGGATCGTCATTCTGAGCCAGCAAAGAGGTCATCGACATGAGCAACAACGACAGCGTCAAACAAATAATCTTTTTCATAATTTACTGAATATCAATAACTATCAATTAATGTCTATGCTTCTTTTAAATATGGCAAAGATAATATATTTTGAGAATTCTGCAATAATAAATTTGGCGATGAGGCGATGAGACGATTGGTTAAGCTCTAAACTTTGAACCTTACCCCTTAACCCCTTACACTGTCTTTCGCACGGCTGGTGGTGACCAAGAAGACGCCGAATATAACCAGCACCAATGCTATCGGCTTGTTCCAGGTGAAGATATCCTGTCCGATAGCGATGGCCAGGGCGGCGGTGATGATAGGTTGCAAATTGCTGTACATGCTGACGGTGGTCGGACGGATGTGGCGCAGCGCGACAGGCAGGAGGTAGTAGGCCAGCACCGTGGCGAAGATGGCGACGATGCCCATGTTGACGTAGGCCATGGCTGGCGCGGTGCCCATGAGAAGCGGGGAGTCTTTCACGGTGGGGATGGCGAGCGGGAGACTCAGAACCGCGCTGAACAGGAACATCCATTTCATCATGGTCACGGGCGAGTATTTCGGGGAGATGGCACGGGTGATCAGGAGGTAGGTGGCGTAGAACAAAATATTCACGAAACAGAGCAGCGCCCCAGTGTTGCTGTAGTGGGCGTCGCCGTGCAGCGAGAAGAGGATCATCATCAGGGCTCCGGCGATGCCGAAGAACACGCCCACGGCTTTGCGGGTGGTGATCGGTTCTTTGAGGAAAACGGCGGCCATCAGCATCACCACCAACGGCGACATGGCCGAAATCAGCGAGACGTAAGTAGGTGAGATATAGCGCATTGCCTCCGCGAATGCCCACAACGTACCATAGAGGGAAACCGCCCCGAGTATGATAATCCGCATATCGCGCCACCCTACCCTTTCCCGTGGGGTGAACAGCGAAATGAGCCAGAAGCCCGCCGCCCCGACCAGCAGTCGCAACGCCGTGTAAGCCTCCGGGGTGATATACTCCGGCACCACCGCCTTCGAGCAGTTCGGGTTAATCCCGAAGATGATATAGACGGTAAGCACCGCGAGGTGACCGACCCATTTTTTGTTCAATTCAGAATTCATAATGCATAATGCATAATTTTAGGGTGCAAAGATAATTTTTTTTCGGCTATTGGCGATTGGCTATTGGCTGTTGGCGATAACTATGACTATAACTATGACTATAACTATGACTATAACTATTGATTTGTATTCCGATATTTGAATTGTTACAAGCTACTAATCACGATTCACAAATCACTATTCACACGTCATACGTCTTACATCAAAAAAGACGCCAATAATGACGTCTTTCCTATAAAATATCTCGCAAGTGCTGCAAAGCCAAAAGCCAATAGCCAATAGCTAAAGGCTAACAGCTAAAGGCTAACAGCTGAACTTAGTTCTTCAGCGCGGCGATCTCCTTGACAGCCTGGATGCAGGCGTCGATGTCGGCCTCGGTATTGAAGGCGCCGATGCTGAGACGGACCGTACCGTCAATCTTGAGCGTGCCGAGACACTCGTGCACCAGCGGGGCACATTGCAAACCTGTGCGGCAAGCGATGTCGTAATCGACATCCAGCATTGTGCCCACGTCCATAGCCTCGAAGCCCTTGATGTTGATGGAGAGCACCGGATTCTGGTTCTCCACAGAGGTCGCACAGTAGATGATCACGCCAGAAACGTCCTTGATGCCGTCGCGGAGACGTTTCCACAAGGCCATCTCCTGATTGTGGATGTTCTCGATACCCTTCTCGGTAATCCACTTCACGCCAGCGTGCAGACCGCTGATACCCAGCATATTGATGGTACCGGCTTCCAAACGGTAAGGATACTCCTCAAGGTGGTCACGGACGGCGGATTTCACGCCGGTGCCGCCGAAGCGGGTGTGCTTCACCTCAACACCTTCACGCACGTAGCTTCCCCCGATACCGGTGGGTCCCATCAGGCACTTGTGACCCGTAAAAGCGTATGCGTCAACGTTATAGTCAATCATATCCATCTTCACCGCACCGGCACCCTGGCTGCCATCAACCACGAAAGTGATGCCGTGTTCCTTGCAAACCTTGCCGATTTCCTTGATGGGTTGCACCGTACCGATAACGTTGGAGCATTGCGTGCAGACCACCATCTTGGTGTTCGGACGGATAGCTTCCTCGAACTGTTCCGGATGCACATAACCCGCCGCATCGAAAGGCAGGTAAGTGACCTCGATAATTCCTTCTTTCTCAAGATGATAGAGTGGACGAAGCACAGAGTTGTGCTCCAACATCGTGGTGATGACATGAGAACCTTTCTGTGCCAAACCCTGAATCAGGATGTTCAGGGAATCGGTAGCGTTATAGCTGAACGTCAGACGTTTCTCATCGGTACCGCCGTTGAAGAGCTTGGTGAGCATCCGGCGCGTTTCCGTCAGAACCTCACCCGTTTCAATACCGGCGTCATAGCCCGCACGTCCGGGGCTCACACCGTGAACACGATAGAAATGATCCATAAACTCGTAAACCTCATTCGGTTTCGGGAAAGATGTTGCTGAATTGTCTAAATATATCATACTTTTAGATTTTAATTTTCCAAGCGGCAAAAATACACTTTTTTAGTATTCCTCAACTCCTACGCCTTCAAGTATCTTCCTGAAGAGCGGGTTGAAGGGTTCGGCTTCAACGAGGACTTGGTTGTGGGTCACGGGGTGATCGAAGTAGAGCCGGCGAGCGTGCAGGCAGATGGAAGCGTCGAGTTCGGGACGTTTGGCACCGTACTTGATGTCCCCTTTGATGGGGTGCCCGATGTGCGACAATTGCGCCCGGATCTGGTGATGGCGGCCGGTGTGCAGTTCCACCTCCAAAAGAGAATAGCGGTCCGAATGCGCCAGCAAGGTGTAGTCCAGCTCGGCATATTTCCAACCATCTTTCTCTGTATCTGAAATATACGACTTATTTTTCTCGGCATTCTTGAACATGTAGTTCACCAGTTTCCGTTGCGGAATTTCCGGGATGCCTTCCACAATCGCCCAGTAGAACTTGTGCATCTCATGTGCCTTCAGCAGTTTGTTCATACGGTCGAGAGCCTTGGAGGTGCGCGCGAAGGCGATCGCGCCGCTCACCGGCCGGTCGATACGGTGAATGAGACCGCAGAAAACGTTGCCTTCCTTCTGCTTCTGCACACGGATATAGTCGCGCACCTTCTCCACCAGCGGCTCGGCACCCGTGTCATCGCCCTGCGCCAGTTCCCCGGGCAGTTTGTTCATGATAACCAGGTGGTTGTCTTCGTAGAGGATGCGTTTAGTAAATTCCTCGCGGGTTTCAGTATTGCTCTGACTCATTCGGGAACGTGTTTTCTTTCACATCAGAGATATAGTGTTCAATGGCTCCCACAATCTCCTCGCTCAGATTGAGATAGCGACGGAGGAACCGTGGGGTGAACTGCTGGGTGATGCCCATCATGTCGTGGAAAACGAGCACCTGGCCGGACGTATGGCGACCCGCACCGATACCGATGGTCGGGATTTCCAGACTCTCCGTCACCTCTTTGGCAAGGGAAGCGGGAATTTTCTCCAGCACCAACCCGAAGCACCCGTGTTCTTGCAACAACAAGGCGTTCTTGCGCAACTGGTCGGCCTCTTCTTCAGACGTGGCGCGCACAGCGTAAGTACCGAACTTGTTGATGGACTGCGGGGTGAGACCAAGATGTCCCATCACCGGGATACCAGCACTCAGAATGCGGTCGATGGACTCGATGACCTCCGAGCCGCCCTCCAGCTTGATAGCGTCGGCGCCGGACTCCTTCATGATACGGATGGCAGAGTTGAGCGCCTCCTTGGAGTTGCCCTGGTAGGTGCCGAACGGCATGTCCACCACCACAAGAGCGCGCTTCACGGCACGCACCACCGACGAGGCATGGTAGATCATCTCGTTGAGCGTGATGGGCAGCGTGGTCTTGTAACCAGCCATCACGTTGGCGGCGGAGTCGCCCACCAGAATCACATCTATCTTGGCCATATCCAACAATTTGGCGATGGAATAGTCGTACGCGGTCAACATCGCGATGCGTTCGCCCTGGGAACGCATCTTCATCAAAGTGTTCGTCGTCACCTTGGTGACATCTTGGGATAAATACTGTGACATATCTTTAAAAAATTATGGCGGCAAAGATACATTTTTTAGGGAAAAGGCAATAGGCAAAAGGCAATAGTTAATAGGCCCACCCTTTTGCCTTTTGCCTTTTGCCTTTTGCCTGTTGCCTGTTGCCTATTGCCTAAACAAACTTCACCACGTTCTTCAACGTCTCCTCTTCCTCCATGTTGATGAGGATGTTCTCGCTGAGGAAGTCGTTGACAGGCTTCATTGCGCGGAAGACGTGCGCGATGCGCTGCGCGTAGTCGTCGCGGCAGAGGTCCTTGGGCTTCAGCATGCACGACATGGCATAGTCCTTGCAGGTGAGGTATTCGGGGTGCGGCGAGTCTTTCGGAAGACCGTTGGGAATGCGCTTGTAGTGTTCCTGCCCGATGGTCGGCACCAAGTTCTTGAGTTCGGGCTCCTCGACAAGTTTCACGAAAACATCCATCTGGTCGGCGACGGCACTCCGCAGCTGATGCATTTCCTTCGTGGGAAGCCACCACACGCCGCTCGCCAGCATCACCTGCTCCGGCTCGATCTGGATGTAGTAGCCGCCCCAGTAGGCCTTCTTTCCGTACTGGTTCATGTACGCCCCGAGATGCCCCTTGTAGGGCGTTTTGTCGGGCGAGAAACGGATGTCGCGGTAGATGCGATAGGTGCAGTCCTTCGGGGTGAGCCCGGCAATCGATTCGTCAAACTCCCCTACCGCCGCTATTACGTTCTCCACCAATATGTTGAACTGCGCCCACGCGGCATCGTACATCTCCCGATGCGCCTTGAACCACTCGCGATTGTTGTTGGGGATCAGTTCCTTCAGGAAGGTGAAGAGGATTTCGTTGGGACTCATAATGGTTATGGGTTATGGGTTATTGAAGCCCGCGATTTACGACCGCCCTATTCATCGTATCATCGCATCATCGCAATATCACTCCACGTGTTTCAGCTTCTCCACCACCTTCGGTCTGTCCTCTGCATAGGTGACACCGAACCATTCGGCTGCAGTGGGCAGGACGCGCACGGTGGCGAGACCGCGCTGCATGACAGAGGTCACCGCGTCAGGAATCGGGAACTCGGCCTTGATATTGCCTTCGTTGTCCTTCAGGAACTGAGCGAACATCTCGCCCAGTGTGTCGAAGAAACGCGGGGAGAAACCCCAGAAGTTCATGGAAACGGGCTCCTCGCCGGTGAGCGGGGTGACCACGCCGTCCTCGTCGTTCTGGATGCCGTCGGCCGTGCGGGCGATCTTGCGCATCTCCTTGACAATCGTCAGGTAGCCGTTGCCATCGACTTGGCAGACACCGCGTGAGACTGTGCCGTTCTCCGACAAGGTCTTGTCGAGCCTGTAGCCCACCATCGCGAAGGCGGTGGGGTCGTTGGCCGTGACGTCGCGCAGGTAGTCGCCCAAGATCTGGAAGGGTTCCTTGCCGTAGAAGTCGTCGGCGTTGATCACCGTAAAGGGTTCCTTGATGGCGTCCTTCGCCACAAGGATGGCGTGCGCGGTGCCGTAGGGTTTCACGCGCTCGGGGTTCACGGAGAAGCCGGCGGGCAGCATGTCCAATTCCTGGAAGACGTACTCCACCGGGATGACGTTCTTGTATCTCGGCAGGATGTACTCCTGGAAGTCGGCCTCCATGCTGCGGCGGATGACGAGCACCACTTTGCCGTAGCCAGCTTGCGCGGCGTACTTCACGGAGTAGTCGAGGATGGTTTCACCATTCGGACCCATCTGGTCCAGTTGTTTCAGTCCGCCGTAGCGGCTTCCCATGCCGGCGGCGAGGATAAGTAACGTAGGTTTCATACTATTTCGGTTTTATTTATACTTTCGTTTGTGAGCCCCACACTGCGCTTCGCTTGTGTGGGGTTATTACCCCCCTGCCCTGCGGGCATCCCCCCTGAAGGGGGGAGTGGTGCTTCGACCGCATCTTTTGTCAATCATCGTCCATTCGTCCTTCATTCATCGTCTCTTCATCGTATCATCACATCGGTTTGATCTTCCGGGCCAGTTTCGCACAGAGGCCCGGGAAGAAGCGTTTGATGTGGGCCATGATGAGTTCGGAGCTGCCGACGAGCTGTTCGCGTTTCTCTTTGGCGATGGCGTTGAAGATGATACGGGAGGCCTTCTCGGGGGTGATGCCACCGGCTTGGCCCGCGTCCATCTTGCCGTGCTTGCGGCCGTCTTTCTCCAACGAGTTGACGGAGATGTTGGTCTGCACGCGGCCGGGCGTGAGGATGGTGACACGGATGCCGTCCTTGTAGTTCTCCGCCGCCACGGTCTCGAAGAAGCCGTAGAGGGCGTGCTTCGCCGATGAGTAGGCGCAACGCAACGGGAACCCGAAGAGTCCGGCGATGCTGGTGGTGACGGCCAGCTGTCCCCCACCCTGCTCGATCATCTTGGGCAACACGGCCTTGGTGAGGATGACCGGTGCGTAGAAGTCGATGTCCATCACCTTGCGGATGACGGCCATGTCGGTCTCCACGGTGGTGCCGCGCTGGCTGATGCCGGCGTTGTTGTAAAAGACATCGATGCGCCCGTAGGCGTTGAGGGCATCAGCGGCGAGCTGCGGCAGCGCGTCGGTCTGCCCGAGGTCAAACGGCAGGCAGGTCACATCTTTGGCGCCCAGTCGCAGACACTCCTCGCGCACCTGCTCTAAGAGGTCGGGTTCTAATGCCGTGAGGATCAGTCGCGCCCCCGCCTCCGCAAAGCGGAAAGCAGTCTCCTTGCCGATGCCGGAGGAGGTGCCGGTGATCCAGACGACTTTGTTGGTATAGTTCTTTTTCATGTTTCGAAACTATTTCAGTAGATATTCCGGGTCTAATTTGTTGATTCTATCTCGAATTGATTGTACAAAATTCTCTACCCGTGGCATATACAAAGCGACGGTAGCAGCGTCACTATTGATAAAGTCTTCATAATCTGTAGAATGCCTCAAATTGAATAGTATATTCAAGATAGTACCCAGTTCTCTTGAAAAAACATCAGTCAGAATATACAATTTTGAAAACTGTGTTTTTACACCACTATGAGTAGAAGCTTCCACGCCATCATAAATCAACAATGCTGAAGCAGCATAAAAACATGCATAATACAATCTGTTGGTGGCCAAATTGTACATGGAAGCATCATACGTGTATTTGGCCTCTTTGATCGAATCTTCTGCTCGTTCTAACCGATATCGTACTATGTCCCTCCTGTTCTCCGGTGACAGTGTCTCTTTCATAACAAAATTCCTTCATTTTTAACATTAATAGAAAAGGGTGTTGGTTTTTTTTGGTTCCACCACCGCTGAGGAACAATATATGGGCTTAACGGCACGTCTGATTCAGCTTCCAGCATCATCAGCTGTTCCGTCACCATCCACTCCTGTTGACGAAAAGATTCCCCCTCGCTGTTCAAAAGCACCAGAAAATCTATATCGGAATCTGGACGCGCATCGCCACGCGCTTCTGATCCGTAAAGGATGACAGAAGCATCAGGTACGATCTTGTGTAGCAACTCGGCAATTCGTTTTACAACTTTCGGGCGTTTCATCGTTTTTATTTTTCGGCAAAAATACAAAAGTTTGCGATACGCTGAACCTCAAGTAGCAAGAACTCTGCACAAAAGTGCCGTCAATGCGGGAAAGATTCCCCTGCACATGGCATTCTACACTCCGATAATCTCCAGCATTTCTGCCGGAGTCACCACTGTAGGCACTTTGGGGAAATGTTTGGTGTTTCCCGTCACAAGAAATGAACCTTCCTTGGACATGGCCACTTCAAAAAAGACAATGTCGTCTGCATCGGTGAATGGGAAATCTGTGGCTCTACGTCCCGCCCAACAACCATTATCAATCAACAGGTCAAACATGTTGAGAATGTCATCCTCACGCAGATTGAACTTGTCGCGATGCAATACTTCCTGATATTCTAAAAGAATTTCGTCGTTGAACAAAGGGATGATACGACCCTTCACCACTTGTTCCAACACTTTAACAGTGGCAGCGTCCGAATTATGTGTAATCATGGCTGACACCAGAACATTGGTGTCGAAAACGGCAAAATATTTCATTATTTGTTTCTGGTTTTGTCAATCTCTTCGTTAATTTCTTCCAAAGTCAGTTCCGGCGTATTTCCATTCTCGGCCCATTCCCGCATATTGCGGAATGCAGCCATCCTTTCGGCGACCGATTTTTTCTCATCGGCTCGGATTTCGAAAGGGATACACCTGCGCTGCACGACTGTTCTCGCAAACACGTTAATAGCGGTGTTCACGCTCATGCCGAACTCTGAGCACAACGCCTCAAATACGGTTTTCAGTTGTGAGTCCATTCTCACTGTCATAGACACTTGCGACATTTCAATATGATTTAAATTTACGCCGCAAAGATACAAAATTAT